>Ga0209092_10000310_pt1 | contig 46964 bp, 42 predicted proteins | sample FraStrMetagenome_FD_187446 | JGI IMG/M metagenome (GOLD analysis project Ga0209092, IMG submission 187446) | Marine eukaryotic phytoplankton communities from Arctic Ocean - Fram Strait ARC3M Metagenome (SPAdes) (version 2) | ecosystem: Environmental > Aquatic > Marine > Oceanic | place: Fram...
CTTCCCATATACGATCTTGTACGTGTTGTGGGCAGGGTGTTTCTGCTTTGCCTAGTACATATTCATATACATTAATGTCTTTGTATTCATCAGGCATAAACCATTCACTTTGACATACACCGTCAAACGTCTTTTCGTCTACATCTAATGGAATATACTTTTGTAGTTTGTTAATACCTTGTTCTTCACATACATTATTAAACTGATCTACATCATCGTTTTTGTCGCAAAGAACTACATGAACTTTATCTGCGTTACCAGAATATATCATGTCAATTAAGTCTCGATTAGAGAATCGTGGAATACCTAAGTTATCTGTTTTCATTAGCATACAGTTATTTTAACTGATATTGATTAAATTGTCAAGTCCTTTTTCCGAATCATCATTAGTTTTTTGCATTGCCTTTGCACTACGCACATGCATTTCTTCTGCATACATATTCATGATAACTGAAATTTGTTCTTGGACGGAAGGGTTTCTCGTTTGCCAGTATTTTCTTTTTAAATCAAATAGTTTTTCTTCTACTTCTGAATCTTTCAATAAAGAGAAGTCATCAACCAAAGGGTTAAACATTAACTAAATGTTCCTATGACTTTAGCATAGATGTTTGTTCCGCCATCGTGTGTCCAAAATTCATAAATTTCTTTATTACTTGTTACTGTTGCTACTACACTAGTTGCTGTTGTCGATGCCCAAGAGTCAGTGGATATTTTCTTAAACTGTGCTGTATTTTCACCATTAAATGTAATAGCTCTACTAGTACCGCCATCACTTGAAATTTCAACAACCATTCTAGCATACCCTGCATCTGGCCAATCTGCAAGAGTAAGTGTTAGGTCGCCTGTTACTACACCTGTTTGATATACACCATTCAAGTAACTTATGTTCTGTAATGTGTTAATAGTACCGTTAGCACTTACGCCTTCGGCACAATCTTTTAGTAATGCATTAGTAATTTCGTTTCCGCCGAAATCGTTATCAAGTCCATCTTGACTTATAAGTGCATTTTTTAAGATTGCATTATTTTGCAACTCTGTAAGTTCTGCTTTCGCCGCTACAAAGTTTGATTTAATTATGTTAAAGTTATCTCTAAACCCTTGACTATCATTATCGATACCCGCTACTGGATATGTGTCGTCAATTGTTGTGTCTACTATATTACTGGCCATTGTTTTCTCCTGGTATATTATTTATCTAGTATTATACATTAAAAATATAATTTGGAAAGACTATATATCTTTCATCTTGTATTCCTGTTGCACTATCAACAACATATCTGTCTACATCAAAGTTTATTCTTTTAAAATCAAACTCTCCGTTTGTAAGTGCGTTTTTCACATTTTTTTGAACCTTTTTAGATTCACCTTCTTTACAGTATGCTAACGGAATTGCTGTTACATAGTCAATTTCGCTTATACTTCCGTCTTGTCCTGTACGCATCCAAAGTGGCAAATACTCTCTTTGACTTTTACCAATGCTTTCCAACTGTTCTCTCATATTAGTTGTGTTACTAATATACATGTGTAGTTCATTTGCGTTGTTAATAGTTACCGCATTACTATCTGATTTTACAGTGTTTTGATTTTGGCTTCTATATCTGTTTCTTATTGGTTCACTGTCACTTATATCTACATCGATATTAATTTCTGATCCGTCACGTAAGGTTACATCTATATCTGCGTTATCAATATTTTGTATTGTTTCGCCTTGGCGTGTTCCTACTGTAAATCCTTGGCCTTGATCGAGTACTACTTCCATATCTCTAAAACGTCCGTCAACAATAGCAATATCAAACCCACTGTCCTGTGCTGTTACATCGTCCATTACTTCTAATGATACAGAATCTGCTGTAAGATTAGGCTGTGGTATATTTGCAAAGCTATTTGCAACTTTTCCTTTTTTACTTTCACGAGGGTCAATTACTTCTAGGTATACTATTTCATATACAACATCGTTTGATCCAGGATCTTTAGCAACGGCTGTTTTTACATCGCCAATTTTATAATTTCTACGTTTATGATTCTTTGCTGTAGCAGCTACATACTCGTCTATATTTTTAGTTTCAATTCCTGCATATGCTAACATATTAACTCTAGTTTGTATACCGTAGTTAGGATCGCTTGCTCTGTATATTGAAGTAGTTGGAAATATATCCGGATTGCTTACAAAGCGTTTAAATTCTTTTCTTATAACAGGTTCAAGCATAGGTCTAATATACAAATTACTGTATAATGTATCGTCTTGATCAATTATATTAATAGTGAAATCTCTTTCAATTGCACTATAACCAAATCTATCTTCTGCTTTAATTTTTATAGTATATTTTCTATCAACTGAAGTTGTACTAGCATCTAGACTAAAGTCAGCATTATCAAATGTAGTTAATCCTAAACTTTGCAAAGTACCAAACTGTGTAACTTTGCCTATTATTTCGCCTGTGTAAGCTAATCTAAGCCCGTTTGGCAAGCTCCCAGACACAATGGTATATATTAGTCTAGTATCTGGAACATTAGTTGTAGCAGTTACACGTTTTGTGCTATTAAAGTTTGCTGTAATACTTCCTAAGTCTGCAGGAGTAGTCCAATTTAACTCACTGTCAACTTCGCCTAATATTCTTATTGTAAATGTCTTAGGCTTGCTTGGATTGTTTACATCTGCATTAGCATATGTAATTAATTCTTTTTCAAAAAATCCATCGCCGTATAATGCTAGGCTTACTGTTTGACCAGTTACAAAACTTCTACCAGGTTCTAACGGTTTATTAAAATATACTAGATCTTTGTTATTATCAAGTAATGTAAATTTTACATCAGCGCCTGTGAATATCTGTTTCATTCTTGATTCTTTTGTAAGAGCATTATCAGGTGCCCAAAAAGTTATACTGCCTGCTGTAGCGCCAGCATCAACAAACACAGGTAATTCATTACCCTCAAATATTCTAATAACAGATTGTGATAACGTTTCACTTGCACCAAATGCTAGTGGTGTTGTACCGCCTGCTTCAAAGTTTAATACAATACTTGCTGTATCACTATCAACTTGCCATTTCTTATAACCGTACACACTTTGTATTGTGTATGTTTCCGGAGTAGCACTTTGATTGTCGTAAACAAGTTTCTTATCTTTCCACTGACTTCTTTCAAACTCATTTAACTTTTCTACAAAAATAGATTGTGCGTTTGCTACACTATCTAGTGCAAGTGTAAAACTTAAAAACGGTCTTAAACTTTCTGTTAATGTAATTTCATCAAATTCTTCATCTGAGCCGTCGACTGATTCTACAGTATATGGTCTGCCATTAAGTACTATAACTTGATTTTGTAAATCGTTTAAATCATCAATGCCGTCATTAAGTGTTATACCGTCTTGTACATTTAGAGGAAGTTTGTATACTTTAAATGTACGTTTACCAGATAATGTGTCTTCGTAGAATGTTCCTGTAATAACAGCATAATCCAAGTCGTTTGTATAACGTGTTGCTCTTACTGTAAATTTGTAATCTTTAAAACTTTGAGGTTGATAAGGTATTGTACCTGTTAGCTCGCCGCTTAATGTATCTAGTTTTAATCCTGGTGGTAAAATACTTTCTGAGTTGTCGTTATTAAGTTCGTCTAAACTATATAAAAGATTTCCCTGTAATGTATCCGAGTTATAAACATCAAGATATACTGTAGTGTTGTTATTTGATTTTTTATATCCAAGGTTTCCGGGTGTAAGCCATTTAGGATCGCGTATATTAGTATTGTCGGCTTTAAACACACCGTTTGAAACCTTCATAATACTGTTGTCTGATCTTAGATAGTCGTCTCCTACAACATAAATTTTGAATGTTCTTTTTGGTGGTGTGCTAGTTACTCCGTCATTAATTGTAACTTTAAATTCGTAGTACCTATTTAACTTTTTAGGTATTTGCGGGTCTGATTGTGTATCGTAACGTACATTGTCGTAAAAGTAACTGTCAAAGCCTCTGTCTGCTTTTATTGAAAAGTCACTTGGGTATGCATCGTATGGACTAGTATCAAATCCGCCTCTTTCCGCTTCTCTATCTAATGCAAGTAAAGGTTCTATAACACCTTGTATTTTTCCTGTACTTGTAAGAGTTAGTCCTGGCGGTAGGGTGCCCTCCCCTGGAACTATATAATATTCTATTGTTTGCCCTGTTGATGTATCTGCATCTATGGCTAAAAATTGGTAATCAATAATTTGATTATCTAATACAAATAGAGTTTCGTTTTGGCCCATGGGTAACAATCCTGGCTGTGTTATCCATATAGGCTCGTCTGGGCCTGTAACTTCTATTGTGTAAGTTCTATCTTCTGTAACATCGCCTAATTTTGCACGTAATACAAATTTAAATATTTTTACAATTTCAACCTCAAACGCTGTGCCTTTAATTTCAACACCGTCCAGTCTTAGACCACGTGGTAATTTTCCTGCTAACAATGTAACAGTCGCACTAGAGTCCACAGGTAATATAAAATCTCCTGTTTCTAATTTAACTCTTTCTACAAGTGTTCTTAGTTTGTAGTTGTTTGGTTGTGTCCAGATACTTGCCATATAATAAATCCTTTCAGCGCAACTTTACAATGTAGGTAATAGCCCGTCATCCGTATTTAATGTAGTTGGCCCAGTTAGAGTACCGTAATCGGCATCGACTAAACTTTTAAAGAAGTCAACAAAGTTATTGTTATTCTCTATAATTTCACCAAAGTCTAAATTAACATATAAATCATTTAGTGTACGAATGTCTACTCCCCATACATTACTAAGTATGTTATTACTTTGTATTACACCTGCGTTAAGAATTGCAAAGTTATTAGCCTGAAGATTTGCTGTAAGTGTAGGAGCTGTGTCACTTGCTAACGTTGCGTTACCTGCAATAGTAACAGTGCCAGAAGCATCATCTGCTGTAGTTGTTATTCCGCCTGAGCCGTTTATTCTCAACGTGCCTCTTGCTGGAATAGTTGCTGTTCCTGTATCAGCAACTATAGGTGTAGCTGCAAGTCCTGCATCAACTGTTAAAACAATTTCATCAGGGTTATTAGTAACAACAACATCGTTACTGCCTACAAGTGTTTTATACTCTAAGTTATAACCAGTGCGTTGTTTAAATACACCTGCACCTGTTCCTAGGTTTAACCCTTCGGTTTTATCATCAATACGTAAATCAAGGTCCTCTAAACTTTGATTAATTTTGATAAATGCTTCACGCAGGTCATCTCCTGTCCCGTCATTTGCAATTCTACCTATGTTTACTAGTTGTACAGCCATTGTTTGTTTCCTATTGTATATATGTATTTATCAAAGCTGATAAATATGTATACAAGGAGTAATATATGCCAAGACCATCATTTAAGAACATCGGACTACGTAGAGATTTAAATTTGTCTGATTTGCAAAGCAAAGACCAGGCACTTAATAATGTTTTAAATAACCTAGTAGTTGGGTCTGATAACAAGTCGTTTAGTGGTGGAGATTTAGATGCTATTAAAGGCATAAGCAACAGTACAGTGGTTAACAGAGATATTGGTCTTATGGCCGGTCTTGCTGTTAAGAACACTATATTAGAAGATGGTGAGCTTGTAGACAGGGTTGCAACTCCTATAATTACAGTAAAGAACCAATTAGATACTATTATTGCAACTACTAATGATCCACCGTTCTTTAACGGAGGCGATGGGTTAATTGCAACATTTTATGATGTTGATCAAATTGCTACTAACTTATCAAAGAACACAACAGGCATAACACTTATTGCGCCGGGCGAAGCGCCAACAGTAACTAAGCCTTTTTGGAACAATGGTGTATTTGAATTTAGTAATAAACTAGATGATACACTAGGCGGAGCAAATGGCCTTATTCAATGGCAGGGTTTTTATGTTCCAGATGCTAGTGGCCCTAGCACATTTAGTTTTGAAACTACCGGTCTTGTTATGTTTGAAGTAGCAGACGAATTCGGTGACCTACAAGTTGTACAGAATACATTTGCTGAAGAACGCCCGATAGAACATAAGAGTGCAATGGTTAATGAACTTAGTGTAACTGTAGACACTATTGATGCTAGGACAGTAATCATAGGCGACCAAGTTACTGCAGCTGAAGATGCTTTTGGTAATGCAATACTTGCTAGTGAAATTAGTACAGGCTTATTTGTTGATGGAGTAGGTAAAACTTCTATTACATTAAATCAAAGTATAACTGTGCCTGATGAAGCGATACTTACATATAGTATTGCTAATAAAATTGGTAGTGATGCATTTAGATTTTCACACACAGAACCAACATTACAAAAGTATGTTCCGCTTGAAATAAGATTGTCATACTGGTATTCCGAGGAAGATACTAATTACTTTAACAAATACATAGATGCTAATTTAACTACAAATATTAAAGACAGTGGCAATTGGCCATATTGGTATTTGTACCAATCAGTACCTGCTGATTTTGATGAAGACAGTTTTAAAGGATTTTATGATAATCGACTGTTAACTGGTGGCGGAGAAATTGGACCACTTGATGTTAACTTTAGTACTCAGTATGCAAAATGGTTAAGCATATCTCCTTTAACAGTTACATATGCTCCACCTTTAAGATTTGCCAATGCGTTACGTGCTGAATACACATATAATCTAGTACAAGATAGTAATATCTGTAGTACAACATCAACAAGTCCGTATACTGATAATATTGAAATTGGTAATAAAATTATTACTCCGGCGTTTATAAACGGGGCCGAAGTTACAGATATTTCACGTAATAATATTGTTATCATAAATGGCACAGCAAGTGGTGATGCTACTATTGCTGTAAAGTTTTTAGATCATAGAGGGTTTTTAGATACACAAGCAGCTACGTCTAGCGGCAATGATGTAACAATCGATACTACAGACAAACTTAAAGTAGGAACAGTTGTTGTTTGTGAAAACAACCCAGCTGGCACAGATTACATACGTGTAACAAGTATATCAAGTATTAGAACTTTTACAACTAATATTGCATTAAATTTAACAGGATTAGAGGAAGTATTCTTCTATAGCGATAAAGGGTTAAACAATAATAGTTTAAACAATTTTTGTATTGGAACATTAGGTAGAGAAATTGCTACAACAGCATCTCCAGGAGATACACAGTTAGTTCTTAATGATGTTACCGGCTTTGGGCTTAATAATGTTATACAAAGTAGTCCTTACTTAGCTGATATTGATCCAGACGATACTAGCACACTTACTAGAATCATTGCTATTGATGTTAATACAAACACTATTACAATTAACAAGCCTGTAGAAGCAGGTGATGATATGGTTGCAGGTACTACTGTTGTTATTTGTCCTACTGATACTACGCAAAATAAAGAAGCATGTGTTATACCACTTAATACAGCACCACCGTTTGTGGGCACCTTAGAAGGTCTTAGAACAACGGACGGCTTAGGTGCTACTGTTGGTCTTCAAATGACTAACGCTAACAGCATACTTAAAGTTAGAGACTTTGTTGCAGAAAATGCAACAGCAACAGAGCTTAGTTTAGGGGACGCATTAGCATATGATAGGACAATACCTATTACGTTTAATGGAACAGTGTATAGGGCACTAGCATCAACTAGTTAAGCATAAGAAGTAATCAATACCGTCTATTTTTACTTTTGCCTTGTGAGTGAATGTAACATTGTTTACATTTCCACTTTCATTAATTGGCGCCACACCATTAATAAGTATTCCGTTATTTAATTTTAAATCACCAGTTTGTGCTGTTATAGCACCCGTAGACAATTGAGTGTTTACACCTGTACCTGTTACTTCCCAAGGATTTGATGTATCACTAAATGCTCTTATACGTTGAATGTTTGAAAGTGGACTTGCTGGGTTTGTAATATACAAGCCTGGACTATTAGAGTTTACTCCCTCAGTAAGAATCATGTCTGAAGGATCTTCAATATTAAACATACCTTCCATTCTAAAGTCGTCATCTGTAGCAACATTTCTATCACTTACAAATTTCTTATCTGCTTGATATTTTGCAATATCTAAGTATTGATATATTGATAAGAACTGGTTAGCATATGTATCATCAGTATCAATGCCGGATGCTCCTTCACCTTCAACTCCTGATGCTCCTTCACCAAGGCCACTACTAAAGCCTGCGGTATCTTCTACAGCGCCTAAGTATGTTAAGTTAGAAAGTACAACAGCATCTGACCTTACAACTTTAAAACCTGCTGCAGGGGGATCAAATGTATATTGACTGTCTCCCTCAAAGTCAGATGCAAAACCAAAAGTAGTTTCGCCGTCACTTTGTGTAATAAACAGATCATTTTGAAGTACACTATCATCCATGTAAGTTATTCTTACAGGATCACCGTTTGTGAATACAGCACTTCTTGAGGCATTTAATTCTGCCGTGTCGTTTACTATTGTAATAAGCCCTGTAATAAAATTATACTCAGCATCTGCAATAGTTAACGAACTAACATTTTGATTATTATTAATAAACAAACTTATATCGTCAGCAATAGGTGCTGTGCCTAAGTTGTTAAGTGCTTGCCTATCCTGTGTGTTTTCTAATAGGTTCGCTGATTTTAGAAACCCTTGTACGCTTGATGTTGCCATATTATAACCTCATATTCCAGCCTTTGGATCTTAGAAACTCTATTTGCTCTACAGCATCACCTGTAGGTATAGATGTGTTTGCTAAGTTAACGCTTATACCACCACGTGGATTGTTTTCGTAATTTGCAACAAGATCTGCTACAATACTATTTACCGCTCCTGCTGGCAAGTTAGGATTATTGCTTATGTCGAATCTATATAATGACCTACATGCTATTAGAGCGCCTGCTGTATAATCAGTAAAGTTATTGTTATTCATATAAAAATCATAACATAGCACTAAATTATTCATGTCAGGAACAGCACCAGTAATTAGGTTATAACTAACAAACAATCTTCTTAGATTTGGTGTTTCAAGACCAGCAAATCCTGTTAACTGATTACTATGTACATAAAAGTATTGTAACGCATTACTTTGTATTACTGGAATATTACCGCTGAATTGGTTGCCATATAAATGACAGTAATATAAGTTAGGGTTATTAAAAAAGTTTGGTAATGGCCCTGTAAAGTTATTTTGTAACATTACAATATAACGCAAGTTCTGCATTGTATTTAAACTTGGGAACGCACCACTTACTCCTGCATTGAAACTTCTAAATACAATACCAATCATACCTGTTGGTTTTTCAAAACAATCTGGGTGCATTGGCGCATTTAACAAACTACTACTTGCTACTTGGAAGTAACGCATAGCATCTGCACAATCGTCAAATACATCATCGTATAATACATAATCTTGCTCTGTGTCTGAACGTCCACCACGTAGTGCTGTGTATTGTCCTTGGAAATAGTATAATTGTGAGTTTCCAGCAAACTTTGGTATTGGTCCAGTATATGCACTTCCGTAACAGTATATAAGTCTTAGAGATCCACAGTTTGCAAACTTATATGCTCCTGAGCTTGTAGTAAATAAGTTTCTATCTGCAGGTACATTAGCTGCACTATTGTAATGAGCATAAAAATCCTGTAGTGAATTTTTGTTTGTTAGGTTCGGAATGTTTATTCCTGGATTACCGCCTATGTTTATATAGTTAATTACACTACTAGCAAACGACATGCTGTCATCAGTAATTGAATTACTGTATATATTAATTTGTCTTAGATCTGGCAAGTCTTTAACACTTTGCGGTATTTCATTAAAACTGTTTCTATATAGATAATAGTTTTGGCATGTGTTTGAAACTTCAGGTCCTGCTCCACTTGGATCTTCAGCATCTTGATCAAAGTAATTAAATGCTCCACCTCTGTTGTGGCCATTTAAGTTAAGAGTTAATAAGTTTGTAAGTGTTGTTAAGTCTGCTGTAATACTTCCATTAAATGTATTACCAAATCTTATTTCTCTAACTGTTGTAGGTATACGTGCTAACACACTTGAATTAAATTTACGTAAAGTAGGCTCGTCACCTAATGTAAAGTTATTCTCTCTAACATCTAATAATCTAACATTAGGAACAAACTGTGTAAAGTCCGGGAACGTTTTTATAATGTTGTTGTTTACATATAAATTTTGACAATTTTCTAATGCAGCCGCTGGAAGTTTTTCTAACCCTATTCCTGACATTGGCAATGTTAAAATATTATTTGGATTATGATATATTTCAACATTCTTAGACGCAGCACCTGTATCTCTATATCTTAAGAAACTACGTGTTGTATTACTGCCGCCTACATTTTCATATTCTTTTGTTAAGTAGTCAAATTGATTATTTACAACACGCCAACTAACAGCACCGCTTGTAACTAATCTTAAATCACTATCTAAGTTTCTAAAAAATCCTTCAAATACTAAAGGTATTCCTTTCATAGCATATAGATATACTGTTTGTCCGTTGATAGTTGCTTGTACTTTATGTGTAGGAACTTCAGAACTTCTAAAACGTACTGTGTCTGCCGGTTTCAGTATTTCTAATGTGTTTGCTTCAACAGCACCATCAATTTCAATTGTGCTTCCGTAGAATATTGGACTTGTATTTGTTGCAGGACTGTCTGTACTACTCCAGCTACTAACACGGCTTGTACTAATGTCTGCAAACTTTAGTGTACTATTGTCATCATCAATATATTGATACTTAATTGCGCCAGCACCTAATGCACCGTTGACTGATAAGTTACCTTTAAGTGCTGATCCAGTTCCTGCTGTTTCATCAATAATAGTAGAGTACTGTAATGTGTCTTGATATAGTTTAACAAGGTATGTTTGTACAGGAACATTAAGTCCGCTTAATGTTTTTACATCATCTGCTGTAATACCTAAGTCACCAGCAGCGTTTCTAATAACATCAAGGTCATTAATATCTATACCTATATTTTCTAATGCCGCTGCAGGATCTGCGACATCTGCAAGACTCCTGTTTACGTTTAGACCAAATTTAATGTCTGCCATTAATCTTCCTTCGTTGTGATACTTGCACTTACTAAATTAACATCGTTATTAATTAAACTTCTTGCTGTAATAAACGTTGCTGTAGTATTTAATATTCCTGGCGTAATTGTTGTCCTATCTGGTCCGTACACACTATCTAAGCCAACAGTATTATTTCTATTAGGCGCAACATATAATGTGTCTTTCAATTTACCTGGTCTTAAAGGTTGCGAGTTTTGTACATCTACACTTGTACTTGCTAGTCTTTCTTTTTCTAAGTAGTTAGCTGCAGGAACGCCTGCACTTGCTCCACCGGAAAATACTATGTCAACTCCGCTATTTGAAATCCATTCAGGACAAAATGCTCTTGTAGTTCCGTTTATGTATTCAGTAATAGTTACGTTATTCATTTTAGCATTGTCTCGCATAAACACAACAAGATATAATGGCTTTGGCTGGAAACTAAAAATTTGTACTTTGTTTACACCTTTGTCAGGATCACCTGTTATTAGTTTATCTGTTAGTCTTATAGGTGATACCTTTAAATCAAATGCACTACTACTAGGAGCTCCGTCTACATCTACATAATACTTTTCAACGCCTTCGCTAGTGTCAAACGTTTTGAGTGCAGATGTAAATTTAATTCCACTTGCTGTATCGCCTTCACCAAACTCTCCACCTATTAGATTAAAGCCATTAATTAACTCACTAGGCTCTTCGTCAAATATAATAACATTGCTTGCAGCTCCACTTACAGGATCTGTTGATGTATATGTTACAGCAAATTCTAATCTACTTTCAATTGAACATTTAATACCAGAACATGTACCAGAGTCAGTACCTGCCGGCCTAGGTAATCTGTAATCAATATCATAACGTATGCCTAATGGTGCGTCACCTTCTGCTTCTTCAAATCCGTCTCTATTTCTAAACAAGCTACTATGGGTAAATTCTGCATGTAGTATGTCATCTAAGTTAGGTTCTATTTCTGTAACGCCATCTTTTAACAAAAATTTAACTTCCTGTACTGGTGTGCCAAGTGCATTAGTGCGTGTTGCTATAATTGGTTTGTTTTCCGTAACACCAATTAAGAATTCACAAAACTGTGTTCCTGTTGTTATTACTGGATTTAAATAGTTACAATCAAAACTGTCACCTGTTACAGGATATGTACTACCTGCAATAGCATCGTAGTAACTTGTAAATCTTACAGACGTTGTGTCTACACTAGCACGGTCTGTTACTACTCCGTTTAATACTACTTGCGGGTCAATGGTACCTGTTGCACTTTTTTCGTATGCTCCATCAAATCCTATTCTCTCAATGTTTGCTGTACTTTCACTTGTTCGTGATGCATAACAACTATTAATGCCAGGAACAATAAGTTTACTATCATCGTCTCTTGTTCTAAATATTGGGTCACCGTCTGATGTACCGCCGCTTATATATGCTGCAAAGCCACTTGTATCTACTTCTGTATCGTATTCTGGATCACTATATAAAGCAAATTGTGTATCACCTACTACGTCGATGTAGTATGATTGCAGGTTAACTTCTGTCATACCTACAACATTTTCTAGTGTAACTTTTTGTCCAGTAAAGTATCCATGTGCAACGTCTGTAGTCACAATGCCACAACTTGCTTGACTAATATTAGTTATATTAATTTGTGGTTGTGGGTTTGTGGTTATTTCGTTACCAGCACCGTTTATGTTTACACTACGTACTACACCGTTTTCATTACTATGTAAACTTGGTGCATAGTGATGTCCAAATGCTGGGCATCCTTCTATTTCAACTACTTGTACTTCTGTAAGCTGATCACAGTCTATTTTTACATCTACTGGATAAACGTTTTTCTTATTTGGTTTTCCTACACCGTCACTGTTCTTAATAAACTGTTTAGGATAAATTCCTGCAACACTTGTTTGTCTAGCGTTGTTTACAATCTTGTCATCTGATGTGTAACTGTAGTACTGACCAGCACTATTATCACCGCCATCAATATAACAAGACGCACCATACTTGTACAAGTATTGTGGAGTTCTAATGTTACCAGTGTTTTTAATATCTTGTAAGTATCTAAACTTAAAGTAAGGATCTTGCAAACAAGGTTCGCCTAGCTGATTTTCAATTGTTAGTGTATGCATTAATACCCAACGTGCATCTCCTGTGTCTGTTGGTACGTAAGCATAAAACTTAGCACCAATAGCACCGTACCAACCAAATTCAATTTTGTACATAGTAACTTTTGTTGGATCAAGTAAGTAACCTGATCTACCATTACCATCAAGTGGATCACCGTTAAAAAAGTCTCTTGTAATTACAAGTTCAAAAAATTCAGTTTCGTTAAATGGTTCTCTACTTGGAACAGTTGTTTGTGACGTATTGTTAAAGCCCATACGCTGTAGTACTTCGTTTGGCAATCTTACTGAGCTTCTACGTATAATATTAAACTGTGGACCTTTTATTTGAAATATGTATTCGTCTGTTGGATTACCTATACCCCATTCAATTACATTGTCAATACTTGCTTCGTCTCTACTTGCTCTAAAGCCAAAAGTAAATCCAGATATACGTCCTGGTTGATATCTATATGCTTTTTTACTTTGAAGTAATCCAAAGTATTGGTTTTGATCTGATTGTCCAGGTCTTGTATTTGTAGCATCATACCCTGTAGGAAATCTTATTGGAGTATTAGTACCAGGATCTAATAACAACCCGTCACGCATGTTCATCCATGATTGACACCAGTTTTCAATTTTATCATATCCTAGTTGTTCGTTATCAGGATAGTTTACATCTCCGTCTGATACATCACACAATGAAGGATCTAAAAAGTTTTCATTTGCAAACTGAGGATAGTTAGTTACGTAGTCATTATATAAATCATTGCCTAAATTTATAAATTCTAAGTACCTATTAAATACCGCAGGATTATAACCACCATTTACAAAGTTAGGTCCTGGAGGAAATGTAAATGCTACAGGAAAACTTTCAACAACAAGTGCTTGCTCGTTTGTTTCTTCTTTTAGTCTAGTAAAGTAATGGTTGCCATATGTAATATTACGTCTATTATACCAACCAGATGGTCTGCCAAATACTCCGTTATATTGATAGAACTCCCATTCTTCTTCGTTAACACCGTATGTACTTACATCACTGAATAAACTAAGTTGCACTTCTGCTCTTGGAATACCTAGTAATGTTGTACTAACTTGTGATGTTTCAGCAAACTGTTCTTCAATAGTTAACTGTGTATTATCAGCAACAGCATTGTTTATTACAACACTTGTACTGTTCTCTGCTTTAGAGAGAGCTTCTACCGGACCTTCATCTTCAGTAACAATTATGTTACCATTTGAATCTCTTAGTGGTACACCTTTTACAATGTCATAAAGAGGTACAAATGATTTCGATGTAGGTATAGGTATTCTGTCGAAACCTATTTTGATTTGAGGCATCTATTATTGCTCCTCCCACGTTAAGCTGGCACTCAATGAAACCTGCGCAGCTGCACTATTAAGTGTATTACTAAACGTTGCTACGTAAAGGGTTTCTATTTGATCTGTTAATGGGTAACTTATATATTCTTTGTTATAATCAAAATAAGTTGCTAAGTCAAACTCTTCAGCACCTGGAGCAATATAGTAACTTGCTAGTTCTGTACCTGTTCCTGGAATTGGTGTTTGTGCCCTCAATGCAACTTCTACTGAACTTAAACGTTCTTTTTCGAAAGTAGTTTCGCTTGAAGTAAGTACTGTACCTTGTGGGTCATACACGCCTTCTTTTAAGAATGATGCCGCACTAGCAAGAACTAGTGTACCATTGTATATTTCTGTTGGATAAAAGAAATAATTATCATTAGCTTTTTCTAATCTTCCTAATACACTTATAAGTGTTTCAGAGCCATTTAAACTTGCACGGAAGTAACCGTATGTAAAGTCTCCGTTCTGTGAAAGGAAATCTGTATTTGTTGTAGATAGTAAATACTGACTGTTTAGATTTACTTCTGCATTAATTGCAAAACTACCTGTTGTTCCTACAGTTGTTTGGAACGTTGGAGTTTTAACCAATGTCATTTTAGCATTTACAGTACCGTCAGCACCAGCACTTAAACGTGTTGGATATACCTGTACTCTGTTTCTAACGTCATCACCATTACCTGATGTAATGTTATCTTTAGTCTTTAAACCATATAACAATGCAGGTCTATCTACAATTACATTTAATGTTGATACTTGGCTTACTGGCTTATTAAGATATAAATCATTACCATCTACCCAAATAACTTTAACGTTTTGGTCTTGTGAGTTACCTGTAATTATTCTAGCATTCATATAGTATGTACTTACTGCAGGAGCATCTCTGCCTGTTGTATCTGGATCTAAGTTAGTTACTGACATTATAGGCGTAACTGGATCTGCAGCATTAGTATTATCAACACCTAATTTAAATTTACTACCATATACATCTGTAGGAGTTTCACTACTATGATTGAATAGTCTTACAGTACCTCTGTCACCACCGTCAATGTAGTAAGAAGCACCGTACTTAACAAGGCTTTCTGAATAACTACCATATGGGTTTTGTAACCTATTAGCATTTGGAACACCAAAGCGTGATTCACTACCGCCGCCATATACTAGATATGTAATTGGAAGTGTAGCATTACCTAATGAAGATATTTTTAACTGGTTTGAACAACGTAAATGGTGTACTCTTACCCAACGTGCATCACCGTTATCTACTGGAACATATGCTAAGAACAATGCACCAACAGCACCATACCAACTAAATTCTACTTTAAGCATGGTAACCTTACTAAAGTCCATATCCCAAACACTTGTTTGTTCTTTTGCAGAAACACCTGTTCCTAAGAACAGCTCGCCTGCTTTTTTATCTAGTACGTTATCACTGTATACACTATTACGTGTTGTTCCGTCTAAACTATCTCCTGAGAATCTAGTTCTACCAACTCTATATTCATATACACTGTAGTATGTTGGATCAACATGATCTCTGGTCCATGTTTTATATTTGAAGTTTAAGTCATCTATCTGTGTTCTTAATGATGCTGCATCAACACTTGTGTCAATTGCTGTATCAATGTACCCAATTACTACATCTGAAGACTCTGCTGGCAACACACCTGATGAGCTATACAAGTATGGGAACATGCCATCGTATCTTTCTTCAACTCCAGCAAGTCCAAACGACTTATTATATTCTGTCGGATGTATAAACGGTACTGGTGTTTCAATAAAGTGACTTGTGCCTGCACCAGTTAATGTAATTGCAATATTATTACTTGCTGATACATCAAACTGGTCAAAGTCAGCAACCGCAGGATCCATAAGTTCTATTACGTTTCCTTTAGGCCCGCTTACATTTGATACCCAATAAGTTTTGCCGTCAGTTAGTTCTGGACAATCACCGTAATAGTTTACGTACTGTCCTATTGTAACACTTCCTTCTGCTAAAGTAAAGGTATCATTTGCTGTGTCAATTTGTGCTGGTGTTTTAATACGCTTTTTAAGTAATGTTGGATCATATACAGCTGCGTGTACCATAATTAGTCCATCACGTAATATTACCAAATCACCAAACTGTCCTGCTGTTCCATAATCAACAGCACCGATATATTCTGTTGTAAAGTTGTTTACAATAAGATTACCTAGTGTATTAAGTTTGTCAGTTTGTGCTGTTGTAAGCGCAAATCTAGTTGCCATACTTGGTAAGTTAACAGCACTTCCATCTGTTCTTGTAACAGCTACAGTTCCAGTTGATGTTAATAAGTCTTTTAAGAATACGTGTCTATTAACTTCTGCAACAACACCGCCGCTTGTTTGTGAGTAAACTTTTAATGCGCCGTCACTATAGTATTTTGCCGCATTGTATACAGTTGCCGCATTACCGCCAAACTGTACATCACTGCCATAGCCGTTCATTACATACTTAACGTCTCTAACACATTTGAATTTAAGTACTTCTTCAAAGTCTGCTTGTGTTGCGCCTTCTGGTAAGTCCGTAACAGCATCGTAACTTAAACTTTGACTTACTAAGTAACCGTAGTATAATGCATACACAGCAAATATAGTTTCTATCTTGCTACGCTGTCCGTATGTAGCAGCCGCAATCTGTGCATTAGTAATTGCACCAGTAGTACCGTCTGGTCCTAGTTGTGCAGGGTATGCACCTGAGCCGTTTGCTGTTACCGCTTGTATTTGATACTTAGCAAGGTCACCAATTTTAGTTCTTGCACCTAGCTCATTTATTCCTGCTAGTATATCACGTATCTTGTTTCTAAAGAAATAGTGTGTTTCGCCCTCACGCTCTGCATCTGCTAATAATCCTGTATCGTAAGTTGCTCCATTTGCTATAATGTGGCCATTGCCGCCCCAACGTAAATCGTTAATATAAGCATCTAGTGCAAATTCTAAATCTCTCTTACATTTTAGATCATCGCCTGTAAATGTTACAGGTGCTACTGAAACTACAATAGCATCTTTGCCTGCTATAATTGCTGTTTGAGCTGCTGTCATTGAAGCTGCACCCCATGAAGTATCAGGTACTGTTCTTGTAACTGGTAAACTTAATAGTATGTCGCCTTCGTTGATAACATCTCTAATGATTGTTGCAGACGCAACAACTATGTCTGAGTCTGCATTACTAGCAACGCCGTTGCCTGTACTTTGTGTTTCGCTGTTTCCTGTTGTTTTAGTAATAGTTACATTTTTAACAATGTCATCAAGTATAGTAGCTAAGTGGCCATATGCCGCTACTGTTTGTGTAATATAATTTGCTGTTTGATCACTCTTACTAAATCCATCATAAAAGAAAAACTTAGCTGAATCATATATAGCACTGTTGCCGCCATATAATAAATCATATGATATAGCATTTAAAACAAACAATACATCACGTGTACATTTGAATACATTGTGACTTGCACTTGGATATTGATCTGCTACCCATGCATTAATCTCTGCCGCAATAAAATCTCTGTTTGCAACTAGTTGGTCTTTAACAGCAACTCTACTTGCTGTGCCGCCTGCTGTTGGATCAGTAAATGTAACAGCTTTTAAAAATGCAATTTGTTCTTGTTGTGTAGAACTTGCATAGTTAACTCTTGTGCCTGCATCTACTGAAACAGCTCTTAAATTATTGTACCATGTATCTACAGCAGCATCTGCTGTAGGATCTACACCTGCTAGTGCTTTAACTTGTGTTTGTGAATTGTCAATTGCTGTAGTAACACTTGCTGGTAATGGATATTCGTTTGAATTAGATTCTGCTAAACCTTGGAATGTTGAACCGTAGTTTGTTACTAGTGTAATGTCTGTACCAATAGCATCTAAGAAGTAACCTAAATCTCTTTGGCATTTTACAGCCGTGTTACTAATTACACTTTTATCAATAATGTCAAATTTGTTTTCTGTTAAGTACTTTGTTGCTGTTGGGTAAGCATTATACGTACTTTCAGCTGTACCAGGGGCCTTGCCGCCTAGTGCGTGATCTTCTAATTGTTGTCCTGAACTATTACCAAATTGCAAAGGGTTCTTTCTGATAATAGATTGTGTACGTCTTACAACAGCAAACTGATCGCCTTGTCCAGTGTCTCTTGTTTCCCAATAGTATCCGTCAAACTTATCAAAGATACCATACTTTTTAACGTCTGGGTTTCTTGTTGGTTCTCTTTGTCCTGCACCTACTACGTTGCCAGATGCAAACGAACTCTTAATACCAAACGTAGCTGCTGAAACACGTCCTGGTTGATATCTAAAAAATCTTTTACTTGTTAATATCGCTGTTTCATCTGCTGGTGCTGTAACTTTAGCACCCGACTCTTCAGGTAAGTGTAAAATACCCCATGCTTGGGCGCCGCCTACTCCTGTATACTGTGTATCTGCATTGCCTACTTCCGAATAATCTGCTGGTACACTAGACCACTCACTTGGGTTAACATCGTATGTGTTAACGTCAGCAAATATACCTAGTGCAACTTCTGATCTAGGTATACCTAGTAGTGAAAGTGCAACTTCTGATTGTATCTTATTTTGCTCAACGACTGGTATCGCTGTTTGGTCTGTAGCAACTACAACAGGAATACTGTTTGCAGCCGGTTGTGCGCCGGGTGTAACTGGAGTAGTTCTACCTACGTTTACGACCGAAGCATTGTTGTTAATATTGTTTAAACTTGACATTAGTTAATTTTCCCTTTGGCTACTACGAAATTGTTTTGTAATGCTACTTGTCCAGCGTTACCTATTACAGTAATATCACCAAACCCATCACCCAAATCAATACCAATAGTATTGCTTATCGTATTTATTGTTTTTATCGTTCCATTGATTCCTCCCGTTGGAGGAGTTGTATTATGGCCAACTAATCTTACTATATCTTCTAAGTTTAGTCCAGCCGTATCAGTTACAGGAACTTCGTAATGACTACCTGCTATCTGATTCCCATTTCCATTAATAGTTTTCTGTGGTACATATTCTGTTGCAACAATTCTATATACTAATCCTTGTGAGTTAGCATTATTTGCAACTAGTTGTGTATAACTTGCTCTACTAAGTAAGTCACTAACCCTTGATGCTACAATACGGAATGCAAAAGCCCCATTTACATCACCATCGTTGGTAAATGCTATGTAATCATCACCACCAAGTGTTTCGCTGTAATCTGTTGAAAGTTCTTCAACATTGTTTGTTTTTGTCAACTCGTTTATTATTCCTGTTAACTGTCCTTGATTTGCTGTAAAGTCAAAAAAGTCGCCATTTTCTTGATACACAAATTGAGGACTATTAAAATCAATTCCGCTTTCTATGTTTATATTTACACTATCAAATTCTGAATTCAATACATCTGGATTAGCAATAAACTCACCAGCTGGTCCTAGTAATACGTTTGGTGAAAGTACAATCTTTGTTGCACCGTAAGCAAATATGCCTTCGCCACAGTTATCAACAATGTTAGGTGATACAATACCCTTTTGTACAGCACTAATACTTACTGGCCCAGGATAATCTCTAAATGTGTTGTGTGCAATTTTAATAGTTCTGCACTCGTCTGCATATAATGGATTCCAATCATAACTATAAGTTAATCCACCACCTGTTATTTCACTGTTTAGAATTGTTAAGTTTTGTGTAATTGATGCATCGTATGCATATATGCCGCCGCCAATAACATTATCTAACTCTACGTTTTCAAATAGTATATCATTACCATAAAGGTAAACAGCATAGTTCAAATATAGTGTTGTTGTGTCTGTTGTTAAGTATTGGTTCTGTGCATTACCGTCTATACGTAAATCTCTAATAGTAATGTTACTATATGATGCATAACCAGGCTTTGGTCTTATAAAGTTATTATCACCAGTTGATGTATCTGTTGACCAGTATTGTTTTATTATTCTTGTTTGATCACCGCTACCTTTAAGTGTAAACCCATCTGGTATTTCTAATCGTTGTATAAAGTATGTTCTATTTTCTAATGATAAACTATTTCTATTCTGTGATTTAGCTGCATCAATTGCTGTTTGTACAGCAATAGTATCGTCAACAACTACTTCAACAGTTGATTGATCTGCAAAGTAACTAGTTGCTGTAGTAATCACATTTGTATCTGTGTTTATATTTGTTATTGATGTATCTATAAATCCTAGTTTTGGAGTACCTGGTGCAACAAGTGGAACATGTACTAGTCCGCTAGTTGCTGTGTACATACCTTGTACTGATTTTTTACTCCACGGTGTTACAGCAAAGTCATAATAGTCAGTATAAACAATATTACTTAATGCATTGCCTAATTCTTTTGGTCCTAATACTGTATGTAGTGTATAATCAACTTCAGCACCTACTTTTCTATAAACTAGTATGTTGTGTGATGAAGAGACTCTACTTACAACAACTTGAATATTTTTATTGTTGTTAAAATCTGTTATTTCGTCTGGTTCAATAGTAACATCTACAGCACTTGTTACAGCACTTATTTTACCTGAGATTTGATCCATTTGTGCAACACGATAACTAAATGTTACTTCGTTGCCACTTGCATCTGGTGTAGCAAATCCAACCCTACTTACTTGTACACCCAAGTTACTTTGGTCTTGATCGATATTATCTGAACTAGCACCAAATATTCTTAGTTTCATTGACGTTGCTAAAAAGTCAATGTCTGCTGGATTAACAGTAATTTGATTAGTTGAAGTATCTGTTAATGTAGTACCGTCAAACTTTACACTTGTATTAAATTCTTCGTTAACTGATATTGCACCACTGACAATCAAGTTGCCTTTAATACTAACGCCACCATCAACACTTAATGCACCTGTTTCAAAGTCTAATGCAGTTTGTGTACTCTTAATTTTTAAACCAACAGCTTGATTTAATTCTAATTTAGTTTCTGTAAGCGTTGCACTTGTTTGGTCATTAGTAACAAATGTAATTGTATCGTCACTAGCACCAGGAGTAGTTTCTGCACTAACATATGTTAGTCCATCTACTGATCTTACGCCACCTAGTCCGTTCCAGTTATTTCCATCATATCCTTCAAAAATACCTAGTGTACTGTTTAGGCGCATTGCACCAGCTACATTGGGCGAACGTTCAGCTGTTGTTCCTGCCGGAAGCACTACAGCGTTTGTGCCTACAATATTAACGTAGCCGTTGCCTTTTGGATCAAGTGCAATATTACTATTGTCTTGTACAGTTCTAATTGTTGTTCCACTAAACTCTATATTTTCAATACTATCAAATGTTGTAAAACTAAAGTTTCCAGCGCCGTCTGTTTTAAGAAGATCGCCAGCATCGCCATCAGTAATGCCTAAGTCTGTTAGTGTTGCAGGTATTGTTGGTTTGTTTTGTACATCATCCCATTGTGGATTTGTTATAGGTAAATCTAAGTATTCAAAATCACCGCCAGCACTTACTGTTAAGTATTGTCCTGCTGTTGGTGTTTGGCTATTGTCGTTAAGTTTTTCAGGAGTAATAAAGTCATCATCAATTTGACTAAGTGCAATTTGTCCACCTAAGTCAACAAAGTTACTTGCACCACCACCACCGCCTCCACCGGAGATAGTAAGGAACTGTAAGTTACCCGAACCGTCTGTTGCAAGTACCTGACCAATTGTACCATCATCAACATCTAATTGACTAATGCCTATTGTGTTTGCATTAATTAATGCTGCAGCTGTTGTACCTGATAATGCTCCGCCTAACGTTGGTGTCTGGACAGGCAAGTTTTGAAAACTAATTGTACCTGTTCCGTTGGTTGTTAAGAACTGACCAGTTGCACCGTCACCTATACCTAGTTGTAGTATTGATGTAGGAATTACTGGCTTGTTTTGTAAGTCAGTGTAATCGTTTCTAAACACAGTCCCATCTACAACTAATTGCGATGCTGTAACTGTTCCTAATGCTGTTATATCAAGAGCATTTACAATGCTACTGTTTGTCAGTAGTAGATTATCACCATCCGGTAATTCTCTAAACTGGTTACCTGCTGTTGTATCTACTACTAGTGGAAATCTATTGGCCATTGTTTCTTATCCTATTTACTATATTTATCGCCTAATATTTTTAAGTGATTGATCAATAGTGTCTTTAGGATCTCCTTTGATCTTTACTTGTAACCTTGGACCACGATTGGCGATAACTGTTAACCGTCTTCCATTTTCGTTTGTGACACTTTTTCCTTGTGGACGTTTTGCCATTATGTTCTTCCTACTACTACTTCAACAATGCCTTCTCCAGCATCGTCTTTGGTGCCTACAGCCTTACCAATAACAGTACCAACAGTTGGCGTGTTATTAACAACAGCATATCCTCTTAACCCACTTGATACAAGTAAGTCGCCTTTTGCTACTTTACCAATTACCTTACAAGGTACACGCCCTTGTAGTGCAATACATGTTGCAATGCCTGGACAATCTTGGTTCATAACAAACGCTGGCTCAGCACTTACAACACCAGCAACTCTATGATCAAGGTGTATGTTTGTTGTAGTAACTTCACTGTCACCACCAAATACTAATACAGTACCAACTTCATACTCTGTGTCTGCTGAATACATCTCAGCCAAGTCAGCGTAGGTTGATTGTAGTTTAGAACCACTTGACAAACTCCAGTCACCTGTAATAGTACCTGTTGTTGCTGCGGCTCCTGTTGATATAGTTCTTACTGTAAGTGTATCAGTAGTTTCTATAGTTACGCCACCAGTAAATGTTTTTAATCCAGCAATACTTTGATTGCCTGTTGTGTAAACTCCATTAGTAACTGATCCAGCATTACCGGTAATATCACCTGTTGCCGTTCCGGTCCATTCAATATCATCGTTTACATAAACTTTACCTGTTCCGTTTGCACTTAGTGTTAAATTAGTATCAGTAGTAATACTCGTAATATCATTGCTATCAATAATAACGCCACCTACAGTTAAACTTGTATCAATGACAACATCTTTAAAGTAACCATTTTTGAATTTTAAGTTTGCATCACCTAAATTAACACTGTTGTCGTCTTCTGGTGTAATTGCAAGTGTATCAACAGTACTGTTGCCTGTAGTATCTCGCATACCAAAAGTTATAGCTTTTTGCGTAGTGCCGTTTGATACAATAATAGCAACATCACCAGCGACTGCTTTACCACTGTATGCACCTATCGCAATACCTGCTGATGTATCACCTTTTTCGTTTTGTGCTTCAATGAAGTTAGTATAAGTCCATTGTGATGCTACAAACGGTGTTACTGTTGTGCCAGCAGGGTTGACTTGAGCTGTATCAAATGCTGTGTCAGCAGCCGCATGTAATGTGCTTCTATCAAATATATCTGGATCAGTGCCTACATCAGTACCGTCTGGATCTTTAAGATCACCAATATTTAAGTTACCAAATACAGTTGTGTATGCTGCAGTAGTTGCATCACCACCTGATGCTTGTATACTCTTGCCGCCCTGTATTGATTGAAGTGTAAGTATGCCGGTTGAACCAGTGCCAATTTGTGTTAGTACAGTATTGTTGTTAAGTGCAAATCCTTGAGCATCAATAATACCAGCAGCCGTTGTTTTTACAAATGCATTTACTTCACCAGTTGTTGTGTCGTTAACTACTAGATATGTTTCAGATCCTACTGTCTCAAGTGTTCTAGTCAACACACCAGTTGCTTGTGTTGTTGCAAAGTCAGTGTGTTGTATGCCTTGACCTTCGTCAACTACTGTAGTAAATGCAACTTCTGCAACGTTTGCTTCTGCACTTGTTGAGTTACCTAGTACAGTGTCTGCAGCAATTTGCTCTAGTTTTGATTTAGGTATACCGTTGTCTTTGAGTTCAACGTGTCCTCTAGTAACTTTAAAGTTAGCACCGTCAAATGCTGATAAACCTAGTTTTGCTTGGTTAGTTGCATAACTATTATCGTCTACTAGATCTTTAACAACAATGTTGCTTTGTGATCTTTTAACAGTACCGCCACCAGTAACGTTTGGAAGGCTTGCGTTTGCTGTAAACACTGTGCCTGCTGTACTAGCACTTGCACCAAATGCAGTTTCAAAGTTTGTACTGCCTTGTACAACAATAGTATATGTTTCGCCTAGTACAACTTCCGTTGCCGGAATAGTAATTAAACTAGTTTGTGCTGTCACAAAAGTATCAGCTTCTTGCATGTTTAACTTGCTTTGTACAATAGCTGCTGTTGGATTTACATCTTGGTTAATAATTACTTCATCGTTGATCTGCATATCAAAGTATGCTGTTGGTCTATCTGGGTCTGCATTTCCTGCATCATCATCATTAATTAAACGTCTTGTTGTAAATGCAATATCACTTACAGGTGTACCTGTGTTAAATGGTTCTTCACCAATGTTAATAATTTCTTGGAATGGCCCATTAATATATTTTGCATTACCGTCAACAGCGCCGCCGCCATCTGGTCTTGCGTACACATCCGGTGCTGCAGATTTTAAGCCTTCTAGTGTACTACCTGAGAAGTTTAAGTTAAATTCAGTTAACGTAGCAATGTCTGGACCCTTAGTAAAGTAGATTACAGTAACGTCACCTAAGCCGTTATCATAAAAATCATATGTACCTGTAATAGTACCAAAGTTAGTTGTGCCTGCGCTGTTAGTTAATAGTTTACCTATTGTAAATCCGTTTGGTGAACCAATACTGTTACTGTCTAAGTATATAGAATATGTTCCGGTTAAGCCTAATACTTGATTAGCATCACCTGTGCTTATTTCTACATCTCTAAGTGTCTTGAATTTTTTAACACCTTCTGATCTACTGTCTACATAGTCTTTGTTTACAGCGGTTGTACCTGCTGTAAGTGCAAGGTCTACTGGAGCAATACCAAGTATTGTGTTTTGGTTTGCTTGTAGATCACCTGTTAGTGGAACACTACCGTTTTGCTGTAGTACACTTGGTCCTAATGGATTAGTTACAGCATTACCTTGTTGATCGTAACCTAAACGTCTACTTACATACCCTCTGACAGCACTTTCAACTGGAACTGAGTCATTAGCATTATCACTCATTGCACTGTCTGTTGAGAACTCAGTAACAACAACACCACGTTTAAATCCAATACCGTCAACATCTGAAAGTGCAATACTTGCCGCAAATGTAACTGTACCAGTACCTTGGTCAACTGTAAAGAATCTACCTACACGGAAGAAACCATCTTGGTCTGTACTTACAAAGAACACTCTACCTTTGTTACGTTCATTTATTTCGTTTGTTTGAGTTGCTTCTCTAGCTGGGAAGCCTAAGATAACATTTGGATAGTTTGTTTGGTTAAATGACCCTGTACCAATATCTAAGAAGTCATGTCCTGTTGCTCTACATGTACTAATTTGAATTGTAATCTTTGCAGGTGCACCATCTTGTAGACCAGCACGTAGTAAAATACCAGCGCCAAAGCCTTGTGTTACAGGTTGTGAAAGTCCTGAAGCAACCGCTGTTATGTTTGTTTCTTTAACTTCAACAACCGTTGGTACTATATTAATAAGTCCTGTAGCAAGGTCTGTCATAGTTGTATATGACCCGCCTGCATCTATACTAATTTCTAGTGCGCCTGTTGTGTTAAATGCTACACCTGACCAATCATATAAGTCTAAAATTTGTTCATTAGTTTGTTTAACTTTAACTTTACCAGTTGCACTTGTGTTACCTACTTGTCTAACAATTACTTGCCTTTCAGCTAGGTTAAAGAAGTTTTGTCTTAACCAACTTGCCTTCTCATTAAGTGTTAGACTTGTTTCACTAACTTCTTTAATATCAACTACAGCATATGTATTTGATTCGTTAAAAACTGATTGTACATTATGTACTCCACTTTCAATTTTGACTTCTCTATAGTTGTATACAATGTGCTTCTTACCTCTCCATGATATTACTTTAGGTAATTCATAGTTAATAGTATAATCGCGCCCAGTGTCATCAGCTGGTATATTTTGATACTGTGCATCAGTGTCAAAGTTATTGTTTATTCTAAAGATATCTTTAGATTCTGTTAATAAGTTAATAGCGATAGTAGTATCGCCTTGTGTGTTACCTAGTGTAGTTGAACTAGATGCAACACTAAGCGTTGCACCGGTTGTTGCTACATAACTATCTTCTACTAACAATCCTACAAAGTCATATCCAGCATCAAATCCTGTAAGGGATTCGTCATCTTCTAATATATTACCAGCACTATTATTAACACCAAAACTTATTGATCTATAAGTATCAATTGGATCGTCATCAAAGTTTACAGCCGTACTTGGACGGATTGTTAAACTACCAACACTTTCAATATCTCTAAATAAGTGTGTTGCATTGTTTCTAATATCAACTGGTTTGTTGATTGGAATCTCATCAAGTAATCCGTCATTATCAAATGAGTCACTTGATGTGCTAAAGTTTAATTTATATACTTGGCCATCTCTATCCGGAGTGTATCCTGCAATACTGTTGATTGAACCAGTTATTGACATTCTTCGAATACTACCAGTCTGTAAACCATTATCTACATTTATTGTACTTCTATTAATCTCAGTAACTGTTACAGTTGCGTCATTAGCCGTACTAGTACCTCCTAACTGTGTACCTACTACAGTAAATGTATCACCAATTTTATAATGATCTCCACTCTCTGTACCAAATATGTCTACACTGTATATGCCGCCATTTTTATTTGCTTTAGAAATAACAATTTTTGCTTGAGTTGATTCGCTTACTGGTTCTAATTCATTGTTACCGATAATGCCGTTAACATTAGTAGTTCTTGCTGTCGGATTGTATGTGTATTCTGTGTTGTCGATTGAATACCCGTCAACAAGAATACCATTCATTTTTTGAATGTTTGCTAGTTCATAACGTGCAATTCTATTAAGAGGTGTGCTGCCATCATCGTGATAGTAATCAAGTTCGCCTTTGTTACTTGGAATATGTTCTAAGTCATAAACATGTAGACTTAATTGTTCATCAAGGTTAGTATAACCTGTTGTGTCAACTTCTTCAACATCTGCGCCACTATCAACTGTGTTTACAAATACACTCATGCCGTTTGACCAACTACCTGAAGTTCCGCTAAGGTAAATCTTTTTACCTACTGATGCAAATACTGATACACCACTAGCACTTGGTGTTGAACTTGCGTTTGCAATAGCGGCACCTGCTGCTACAGTTACGTTTTGATCTAACTCTATCACAGTTACTGCTGAGAATGTCTTAGCACTTTGCGTCATGTCGTCTTTTAGTACAACATCATCTGGTACTTCATTAGGATCACTACCTTCAGCAACAAGACCGTAAACACCGTTTGCATTTGAGCCGTTTAATGATCTAATTTGACCACCATTGCCTGCATAGTATGCTGTGTGACAGTAGTATGTAAACATACTAACCATCTCTGACAAGCCGCCGTTAATAGTAACAAGACCATAGCCTAAGTCATTAACTTGTGTAAAGTCATTACCTAGTTGTGATCTGTTACCAGCTGTTTGTAATGTAACACTGAAGCCGCCAGCCGGTATTGGTAATTCAATAGTGTCCCAACCTACATTTACAGTTGCATCAACGTCACTTACTGGACCTGATGTCGAGTCAAGAATTAATCTTGCAGTTGGTGCAAGTAATCCACCGTCATTATAATCTGTAACATCGTTTACTTGATATCTAATACCATTAATATAAAATGGTGCTGGAGTTTGCGGCTTTCTAATTGATAAACCGCTTCCTGGGTCTGCTGTAATTAACAATTCATAACCGTTGCCTTCTACAGAAGTTACCTTAACTGGAGTGTTAGCACAGAATGCATCGACTAACATACCGCCTCTAAACGCTTGTCTGTTTAGCGATTGTGAAAAACTTGAACCTGTTTGTATGTATGGTGACTTAGTAAGTATTTGCCCTGTTGGGTCAAGCACACACATAAAGCCGCCGTGTCCTTGTACGGTCATATTACGTAAGATAGTAGCATCATTCATTAAGAATGCATCTAGTTGATTTGAACGTTTTGCAGGGTTCCAATCATCGTTTGGATCACTATCGTTACCCCATTTAACCAATTCAAACATATCATAAAGTAGGTTACCGTTTCCTGCTACAGTTGTACCACCTGTAAGGTTAGCATTAATATACTGAGTAGGATGATTAGCACCTTTAAATGCTGTGTATAGTGAATTGTCATACACTGAGTTTATAACAACATTTTGTATTACGTCTGCTGCTGCAGATATACTTTGGAATCTTGGTGTTGCTTCGTTTGGAAAGTTTAGTCCGTCAAAGAATATTGATCCTTGTGCATGTAATACGTTAATGCTCTTGCCTTCACGCAAGTCTGTAGCAATAGCATCTATTAAACTGCCAATTGTTCTTCTATATCTATCTTGTGCGCTAGTATTCCAATCTAAACTATCATAACCAGTTAGGTTAGCATTTTCAGCATAAGTTATGTATGCTATATTTTCTTCAATAATAAACTGTTTGTTCTTTTCAATTAAAATAGCTGCATCAATATAATTACCCGGGTTAGTAATAGTTAAATTACCACCGTTGTCAACATTCTTGGGTATTGATGGATTGTAAAGATAATGTCTTCCAAAGAAGCCGTCTGTTTCACCAGACAATGGATTAACGTATGCTTCACCTTCTGTTGGTAAGTTAGGATCTGCTACACCAGTAATACTATCGTTTCCACCGGTAAGTCCGTCAAATTCTTTATCTCTATAAAAATATGAAGTAGCCCACGGTGATTGTGATACTTGAGGTTTTGGTCTAATAATAACTCGTCTAAATTCGTCACCAACTAACGAAACGTTAGCAGGTACTTTAATAGGATAGTCTTCAAAATATTGACCTGTTTCAATTTTAACAGTAATTTGTCTGTTATTAACAATATTACCCATTTCAAGTTGTTCACCAATAGTAAACTCTTGTGCTGAAAGAAGTTGTAGTTCGCCTAAGTCATTTGTCGAACCAGGATTATTAACATTGTCATCGCCTGGGAAGTATCTAATAATTTTACCAATGGCGCCACTTGTTTTACCTCTAATAACCTTACCAACTCTAAGGTCTCTGTTAGCAGGATCACCTTGATCAACTTTGCCCTGTGTTATACCGTTTACTGAGTTACTAAAAAATAACTCGTATCTACTACCAGTTCTTTCTGTTGGAGCTGTAAATACACCGTCAGTAACAATATCACGCTGAACAGCTAAGTTTGCTGTAACACTACCTGCATCGTCACTATCTGGTTGGTTAGCACCGTATGTAATTATATCTTGTGTATAGATTGTTTGTAAAGAGCTAAACGGAGTATTAACAACAACACTTGCTGTTACAGTTCTTGCTCGTTCTATCAAGTGTGCGTATACGTCTTTTAATAAGCCGTTTTGTGATCTACCATACTCGTCGTTATAAAATTCAACACCAACTCTAACTGATAAGTTTTGTGCAAGTGTTCCTGCAACATGATCTAGTAATGCTGCTTTTATACCGTTACGCAAGTCTAATTCTAATGCTCTATTGTTAACAACTCTATTTGTCCATGTAACATTAGTAGAACCTACTGTTGTAGTTGCTTTAGCTGTAATTTGTGCATCTTTCCATGCTTGAACTTCAGCAATAATATAATTTAAGTTTGACTCTACTAGTGTTTTAGTATTTGCTCTACTTCCTAATCCAGAACCTACAGCAAATCCTGTTTGTGTAACTTGTGAAAGTTCTACAACAGGCGGTTGACCTTCAGTAACTTGACGTGAAGTAAATATATCCTGCATATACGGACCTGGTTCAAACGGCGATGCAATTTGTATTTGTTCTGCTTTACGTGCCGCCGCACCAATTGTTCTATATGAGTATGCTAATGAACTACCTTCTTTGCCTGGAGGTGCTACACTTTGATCATCATTACCAACAACACTAACAAATATATTAGCACTTGATTCTGTTGACTGACTGTCAACATATAATTTTGTTACCGCTTGTAAATCTGTTAATCCTTGTGGAGTACCTGCGCCTGCAAGATCGCCTGGATGATCGTGTAATGTAAGTGGACCTTCCATTGTATCACCTTGTCTACGTGTGATAGCATCACGTGGTAGTACTTGGTGACTTAGGAAAAAGCCTTCAATGTCTATATCATAAGCTGCATCAGTAATTGATAATGCAGCAGAGTCTGTAGTTGTTAAGTTATAACGTCTACTGTTTCTGTCTGTTAAGTCTTCTAGTAGTGCATCATTTTTATTTACAAAAAATCCTAGGTTATTAGAATCTAATACACCTATATAAACAGTATCACCATTTTGTATAGGTGTGTAAATAGGCAAGTTATTGTCATCAACATCTATACTTGAAATAGTGTTGCCTGTTGAAGGATCTTGTCTTGACCAATTAAGCCCAGTTCCTGCAGTATTAAAAATAAATGCTGATCCATCTGAACCTCGTGACAAACCGTGTGCAGGAACAAGTACAACACCTTGTGCGCCTACAATGTCTTGTACAGCATCAATATTTTTTGTATAAGCAATAGCATCAGTTGGTTCAGCTGGAACGTTGATTGTATCGCCTGGGTCTTGTCTAAGTATGTAATTTCTATCTGCAAACTTTTTATCAATTACAAGATCATCAGTAGTAAACGAAGTACCATGTACATTGTTAAAGTTATTAGCATCTGTTGTACTTGTGCCTACGTTAGCAATAGCAACGCCAGCTGCATTTAATGGTCCGCCAAGTACAGGCTTTGGATCTGATTGTACTGAAACAGCATTTAGTTTTAAAATTATTTTACCAGCTTCTGAAACACTTACACTAATTGTGTCAATCTCTGCAGGATTTTCATCACTGTTTGAACCTAGTTTTCTTACTTCAATCCCAGTACCGTCTTGTTTTACTATTGGAAGGTAAGCATCGACACCGTCACCTTTAAATGGTGTTAAGCTATCTGGTGTATCAGCAAGTAACGTAAAGGTAATTTGACCGCCTTTACCTACTACCGCATATATCTCTTGAAAGTTTTCGTTTACCTTACGAAACGACTCTCTAATACTATCACCGGTTCCGTCATTTCCTTCAATACCGATATCTACTTGTTGTCTTGCCATCTTATTTTAGCTCCAAAATTTGTATATTGTCTTCTATGTTATCATTAAAATTTACACTTACGCCGCAGCCGCATGCTGATTGTGCATTAGGATTATTGATAACAAATTGAGTTTGGAATACGTCTCTTGAATAGTCAATTTCACTACCGAACAAATACATTAAACTGTGTGCGCTTACTACTAAGTTGCCTTCACCTGTATCTATTACTTCGTCGTGTTCCTCAACGCCTTCTTTCTCAACCATATCCCATTCGTATTCAAAACCAGCACATCCACCGCCTTTAAGCCCTAAATGTACAGCAAACTTCTTTGGCTCTACATTACATAATTCATTTACTTTGCTTTTGGCACTCTCTGTGAGACTTAATACGAACATCCATAACTCCTGTTTAATATATTTATCGAATCGTTTTATAATCCTAATGTAATAAATATACTTATGTTTATAAAGGAATTTGTAGTTCAAACCAGGCACGAGAGGCTCTCTAAGCTAGGTTTCTCACATTCTTACACACGTAGTAAAACATACGTATTGCTTCGTTGTGATAGTTGCGATGTTGAGTTTAATCGTCCAAGAGGTAAGATGGAGCCTAAACGGTTAAACAATAATTATTTTCATGTATGTAAAAATTGTGATGCAAAGAAATTTGCACAAAAAAAGGGAGTAGAACGCAAACAAGTTTGGAACATGAGTGCTAGTTCTGATCTCCCTATTAATAAACTTTAGGCTATGTAGCTTGCATTAACATAGCAACAGCTAGGACCGTCTTCATGATCTAGTCCTTCTTTTGCATGTTCAAATACAGTTTTACACCAATCATCTCTGTCGTATGTGCTTACAACATCAATAATTTGAATAATTTGGCCTGTTTCAACTTTAGTGATAGTAGCGTTGTGTAGTTCTTTAGTAACACCTTCAGATATTTCTCTAGTGTTATCAGATGTTTCTACAGTTAATGTATATTCTCTGGCCATATCTTATTAGTCTTCTTTTTTCCAAATAGTCCATGCACCGTATGCTATTGCACCGTATGCTACTAAACTTGCAATTGGTTTAAAAATTAAAAATGCAATGCCTGCACCAATTAGTACAGCGCCATCGAGTGTTGTTCTTTCACTTAATCTTTTTATAATCCAGTTTTTCATTAGTATCTATATCCTCCAGCTTTAACATTTTCTGTTGTTTTCATAGACTTCTTACTTTCAGGTAATTTGTCGTCCTTCTTAAGGTTGATAGGTTGGAAAGGTTTCTTATCAATTCTAAGCCCATCGATCTTTTTTAATTCTAATTTCTCTACCATAATTAGTCTCCTTGTTAACATATTTATGTAAATAATAGAGTTAATTTATTAATATGGAGAATAAACTATGTTTAGTTGGTTACGAAATCTTTTTTCATCTGCAGAGCCAGTAGTAGAAACACCTATTGCAAAGCCTGAACCTGTTAAGACAACACAAGCCAAAAAGCCTGCGGCGAAACCTGCAGCTAAGAAAGCGACTGTTAAGAAAGCAGACTTATCAAAATTAACCAAAGATAAACTCGAAGCATTTGCTAAAGAGAATTTCAAGGTTGATATTGATAAAAGAAAGAAAAAAGCTGATTTAGTAGACGAAGTTCTTAAACTATCTAAGAAGTAGAGTTTAAGGAATTTAGTCTTTCAATAGAAGATTCACAGCGAGCCAGTTTACGTTCTAAAACGTTAATTGCGCCTCGCTGTTTTCTTATCTGTTCTTCTAGACTATTCACATAGCGTTGACTAGGTACTTGCTGTTCAGAGCCGTCTTCTGATACCATTACAAAATGATCAACACCTTGACCTTTAAGTCCACCCGCTACGCGGTTAGGATTTTTTGTTGATTCTTTTTTAGACGCTTTCGAGCTCTGGCTCTTGTTGCTGTACATTGTGTTTAAATAATTCACCATGTGTTAACTCCTCTTTGTATTTATATAAGTCGATACTAGCAAGGTTCTTGCACTTGCTTTCGCACATGATATCTGCATAGTCTAAGAAGCTCAATGCCCACTCATTACAACTCTTGTTAGGATAGTAATCACTGTGCGCTCGTAGTTTTGCTTTCTTATAACCGTTTGCTAGTAGTTGTGGCATTTCGGGTTTTAATACATGATCAAAGCCTTCGGGCAAATGTTCGTTGCGACTGTATGAATAATGTATCACAGGTCGTTCGCCACGCCAGCTATCTATTACACGAGCAAATCTAGAGTCGGTGGGCCTAATGTATTCACCCTCACGGCACCAGTGGTGGTGTATGTCAAGTACGAGAGCGCATGTGTCGACGAGCTCAAGTGAGTGTTCGATACCCCATTTGTTTTCGTCATTCTCGATCGTGATCGTGTTTCTCGCTTCTGGAGAAAGTCTGTGGTCGACTGCATGTTTGATACCGGCTGGACCTTGGCGACCGCTGATGTGTACATTGCACTTAAAGTCTTGGAACTTCTTGCCGTATCCCATCCAGCGTATGACATCGGTGTGATATTCAAATTCTTCTATACTCCGTTCTACTATTTCTGGATTATCCGAAGCAAGGACCGTAAATTGGCCCGGGTGCATCGAGAGTCTAACATCGAGGGCTCTTGCTGTGTCTCCGACTTTTGCAAACTCTTTCTCACAGTACGCAACCACATCAGTCTTACGCCAATAATAAGACCAATCACGCTGGGTATAAACAGGAAGTACATCACTACCGAGTCGGACCATTCTAAGTTGCGGAGGAAGACTTCCCACATATTCAATCAACCTTTTGTATGCGGCAATGTTATGGACCATAATGTCCCACAAGCGTTGCTCGGCTACATCAACAGTCTGTCTATTGAGCCATTGTACTGTTGTGCTACGAGTATTTAGCGGTCGCTGAATTTCTTCTAGTATCTTTTTCTTCTGTGTTTGATCGTGGTGCATGTACTTACATGCAAAGCCTATACGTTTAAGATTGTACATCGAGTAGTTTCCAAGTTTCTTTGTAGTTGTATACATTATAGCACATACCTAAGTCATTGTCAATGATTTGTTTCTTTAAGGGATAGTCGTTACCGTCAACATCCATTCTATCACCAAAGAAGTGTATTGTGTCACTTGGATCAAAGTCGATTAGTATTTGACTCTTATCTGAACCTTTGGGTGCAATATCAATACCTGTTTCACCGCCCGGACGTGCTTCCAGATTAGGAAACAATTTGTTAAACGACTTTGCTATTTTGTTCCGTTCGTCCTCAAATGTATCATATGCTACATACCTTGCACGTTGTTCCATATCAGCATTGCGGCCTACTACACTATAATTTACCATGCCTGGACGATGTTCAAAGTGTAAGCCTGCACGTATTGTAAAAGGACTTTCTGTAAGTTTAATACTTAACCATTCGTGTGCATCTTCAGGAAGTAACCAATGCGATGCTCTTATGTGCGTATTGCCTTCCCAGACATCACAGCCTGAACAGTTGTACACACGTTTTGCTAAGTTGTATGTTGGTTCAGTAATTTGCTCTACTGTCTTAGGCTTGTCGCTGCCTGTAACAAGATAAACATCGTTTACTAAACAAAATGTATTAAAGAACGCTCTGAACTCGTAATCTATTTTACTACGACTTGGAGTTAGTGTTCCGTCTACGTCAAATATATATTTTATTGCCAATTTTCTATCACCCACGGATCATGACAATGTTCTGGATTAGGATCGCCGTGGAATACACATACGCAACATTCTATTCTTGGTACAACGGATTCAATATCTTTAAATTCACGCTGTCCTCTAATGCCGCCTGGCTTAAAGTCTTTAGTAGCTCTTACTTCCCACTTCCAACTTTGTGTCCAACTATCCGGATACAACATTGCCGCTTTAGTTTTATATGTTATGTCGTACAAATAATCTTGATCACCAAAGAATAACTTTTGATACTTTACTGGATCTTTCTTATATGTTTCCCAAACAAAGTCAAGTTCACCTGTTTTAAATTTAACAACAGAGCTGTTGTATTTTTTATAACCGGGGCGCATTGCTCTTGTGTAGTCTTTTACTATACACCAATGATTAGGTTGCCATGTTAATAGTTTATCAACGTTGCTGCTTATAACAACATCTAAGTCCAAGTATAGTATTGTGCCTTTGATAGGCAAGTCTTTTGAAAACATGTATGGCTTGTTCCACCATCCAGGTAATCCTTTAGGTAAGTTTAGTATTTGTATGTCAGGATTAAGATCCATAGGATCATCAGTTAAACATGCAAATTTGTAGTCAAGGGTACAGTTGCGTTTGATCATGTTATACAGTTTGTTAACATAATCACTAGAATATTTTGTGCCATGTTTCAGACACAAAATATAATAGTCTTGTGGAAGCTGGCTTACGTGTTTAGCAGACTTTGCTTCTCTACGTTCTGCTTTTATTGCAAGCCATTCTTCTTTGGTATACTGACTCTTGTCTACCTTAGCCATCTACGTGTGACGTCTTTTGTACTGAGTATGGTGTATAGATAGCACTATTCGCGCCATGCTCTGCACACTCAGCTGATTCACACCAGCAACGGCCATCACTAACTTCTCTAATAAGTTGATCAGCAAACTTCCAAGCATGGTATGCAAACTTTTCACAACCGACGCCGTCGAATGTTCTAATCTCTGCTAGACCTTTTTCTTCTAATGCTTTAAAAGTTTCTAATTCAGGATCAGCAATATCAATTGCTGTCTTATGATCAAAACTATCTTCTAACCAAGCCTTAAGAGGTTTCAGTCCTCCAAAGTCAACAGCCCAGTTTTTTTCATCTAGGTCACTACACCCAAATACAAATTTAAATTGTAAACTGTAACCGTGTAGTAAATGACAATGCGAATGCATTGCTTTAGGTTGACGGAACACCGCTGATAATCCGATGTTGTGTCCGTATGTTTTAGTGCTGTAATAAGCCATATTCTCTCCTATAAGATAACGGCGGAGTATTTAAAGAGGGTCGACGTAGTAAAGTCCTCTGTGTTAATATACTTATTATACTATAAATTGTTTAAGGTGTCAAGTGAAACATTTGGATAATTCCAAGTTTCTTGTAATTTACTGTGTATGTTGTATATTACAAATTGCTTCTTAGGGTAAGACTCAAACACTTTACCTATTTGATGTATCCAGTAACGAGGATCTACAGCACGTTTATCTGCTCTATCATAGTTTTTAGAATCTTTATAAACGTTATTAACAGTTGGTGTGTTACTGTACATATCAAAGCCAATCAAATGAACTGTTTCATCTTTGGCCTTTTGTGCGGCTACAAGAACAGCATATGGACCACTACCCCATTGAAACGGCTCGTCCCAGCGTTCATTACCTTTGTAGGGCAATTCAGGAAGTTGTCTTATGTTTTTGTATTTCTTGTATCTTGGGAACCAATCGTATCTAGTGTAGACTTTAGTATTAGTGTTTATCTTGTGTTCTAATGCTTCTTCAACCATTCGCTTGTCTACACATACAAGATGATCTACATCAAAGTCTCGCATAATTGCATTGCAACCAACTTTGGTTCCATACAAAGAAGAGATATCAACTCCGGATCGACTTTCACCGTTACCAAATACATACATGTAGGTATTTACTCTATAATAAGAACGATATCATCAAACATCTGGACTTTAGCTTTTGTAAAAAGCAGATATACGCAATCAAACTCACTGTATAAACTTACTTCATATACGCCAGCTGGCATATTTTCTGGTCTAGGTATGCCCCATTGATGATCAACAACTCCTGTTGCATTACCAAGGTAGTCATCTGACCTCAAATATACTTTTTTATCAAAATCAAAATCAAATATCTCACCGGTTTCGTTATTAATTGCATGTGAGTGTACTCTTGTCAGCACACATTTATGCTCACGACTGCCTTCTAAAATAAAATTAATTTGATCACCAGTTACTGGATTGTTTGTTACAGAAATACCAGAATTGTTAAACACAAATGCATTAGTGAAACTTACATACATGACCCCTAGGACAATAAGTGCCGCCATACTTAATCCGCTAGTTACGTTAGTTGCCGCCTTTATTATTTTAAATGTATTATCCCTCATTTTTTAGTTTCCTTATGTCTTCTCTAACATCTGCGACTTCTTGGTCAACGTCAGTTAAGTTAGCACTTGCTCGAGCAAGTGTAGTTATTAGATATTTTATAGTAAAAATTGCCCACCACCACCAAGTAACAGCGGTAACCGCAAAGCCTATTAGTCCTACATAAAATGCATATTCGATTTTTACTATCTCAAATATTGTTAGAAATAATGTTGTCAACAAGAACAACGTAGGGCTTATCCGTGCAAACAGATCCCATCTTTCGACTTGTTTTTTAATTTGTTGATTTTTAATGTTATCCATACCGTATTATCAGCCCCCGCATATTGGTTGGTAAAGGTCTTTTAGTTAATTATGAAGATATTTGTCCGAAAGGCTTCCATTCGCCCGGTGTACCTTCTCTAGTACATACCCAGCCAACATAACCAGTCGGTTTTGGATCTTCGTTCCACACAATATCGCCCTTCCGATATTGTCCTTCTACAGGTGTTCCAGAACCTGTTTGAAACTTTTTGTTTTCAAATTTTATAGGACCTGCAACAGAAAGACTAACGTCATCTGATACTTGATTAACTCCTACACCTAGTTTGCCGTGTATACTTACTTTAGCATCACTAGTATCTTTGTTGCCAAAGTTTACTTTGCCGTTGGCCGATACAACAATACGTGAAGTATCATCTGTAATCACATGCAAATCATGTGTAGTATACGTGCCCACTCTTACCTCGGGTTGGTCAACATCAATTATAAATTCTGAGTCAAAGCCCATAACACCTACTGCACCATTTGGTGCTTCAGTTCCTAACCCTAGGCGGTCTGCATCTGCATTCCAAAATAGGTGTTGACTAAGTGTTAGATTGCCTTTGACTTTAAGATCATTAAGTACACCGACTTGTTTTAAACTACTTGTTTTAACGTCTGGTCCTAATGAGCTTTTGTCTATAACATAGTTACCGTTTACAAAGTATGCAGCATCAGCATGTAGGTCTACAGAATCGCTACTCCAAAGTCTATCTGGATTAGGTCTATATACTAGTTGCTTTGTAGTCTTGCCTTCTGCAAGCCAAAGTAGTCCTTTGTTATAGATGTTGCCATCTTTATCATTAAACTCTAATGGTCCTGAACGTTCATTGCGAACGTCTGCTGTTACTTCGTCTACATGTAGTTTCTTGGCATATACTTCGCCGTCTACATGTAAGTCTCCTGCTACATTAGTATTGCCTACAAGTGTTTCAACGTCTAACGTATCAGTTACTATTCCGTCATCATTTATAAAAACAACTAGCCTGCTGGACTCGTCTTTGATGCCGGTACTTTTAAATTTTGATATTGTGCCGCCTTGGATTAAATCTCCACTAAGACTATTAAGTGCTAGTTTAGACAAATCAGGCGTGTTATCGATGCTTGATAAAGCATCAACAACTTCTGCTAAAATTGGTAGTCCTTCTACAGCTATACGGACTTTATTGGGATCTAGTTGCTTCATGTAAGTATTTATCAAACAACTTTCAGAAGCACTGTCTCCGCATTTATACGACCATTAAGTTTTGTGTCTGTAGTCTTAATGTCGTCCATATACTTACGTAAGGCTACTTTACCAGCATTTTTAAACTCTTTAAGTTGCTCTGCAGGCTTCCGCATAGTCTTTTGTATACTTTCTTCTTCCAAGAATCCTATAATTGTAGTACCTTTAACTTGAAGTCCGCTACCTGGTCGTTGCATTTTTTGCGGATCAGGATCTTTAGCAACATACTTGCCTATTTTACGTGTCTTAGTATTGAACACCCAAAGCTCGTTTGCGTATATGATGTCTGCAGGATTAATACTAACAAGTCCGAACTTATCATCTTGCTTCTTAAACTTGAGCTTTTGTACTAATTTTTCAGCACTGTACACTTTAGCCTTACGTGGCCTACGTGTTGCTTTTGCACTTTCAATAACCATGTCACATGATGTCATTATCTTTTCTAATGCTTTGAGCAATAACGCCATTTGTTTCTTAGATCTATGATCGTAACCTTCTTTAAGTTGTGCCCACATATCAGCTTCTTGCTCATCCATCTTCTTTAGTTTTGCTGGTGTAGGCATATTGTGCCATTCAACTACTTCATCTATTTCTGCTTTATAGATGTCTTTAATTTTTCTAGCATGTGCTTGTGACACTTTCTCTTTAATAAAGTGTACATTAATATCTAAACTGTCTATTTTAAAATCGTCTGGATCATTAATAAATCCGTCTAGCCAAAGATCAATAGCTTCGCATGCCACATGAGCCTGCATCAGAATACGATCTTGAATCGTTAGTACTGGCTTTGCAAGAGTCTTTGTTTCTACTTCTTGTTCTTCTTTTTTCTCTGCTATTACTGTTTTACCAATTTCAATACATTTAGCAATAGAGTTACGTAAGAATCTATCTACACCACAAGTTAGTTCTCCACTAGTGCCCGGCAAACTTAGCCAGTGATCTGCTTCTTTCTTGTTTAGTCTAGGTGCACCGTTGGTATCCATTCGTGCTACAATGCCTGCTGTAACACTTAACGCATTATTGGGTGCGGCTTTAACAGCCTTAATATCGTCTTTAGAATATTCATTGTCAGTCATCCACTTAGGAACGTTAGCATACAAGTCTACTGGCTTGAAATGCTCGTAGTACCAAGAGTGTACATACCGACGATGTCTATGTAGTGCTTGACCTGTCCATTCTTCCCAGCCTTCCCAATCCGGCTCTTTAAGTTTGGCTCCTCGTTGTATACGTGGTGCGGCCCTAGGCTTCTTTCTTTTAGTTTTTGGCAATGCCATTTTTCTAGTTCTCCAAATGCTTTACAAAAAGTATATATGCTTTAACGCAAAAAGTCAAGTATTAATTAGTCTTAAATACGTTAAATGCTTGTCTTCAAACAGTCCTGTTACTTTTACTTTATATCCCATTGAGTAATCATCGGGGTAAATGTGGTATTTTAACTCATTACCGTGTTTCATTGCCCACTTGCCGTTTGGAGTCTGTTGCCATTCGTATATTGCGGGCGAGACGTAAAGGTCGGGGTCTTCCACATCCCCCATTGCAAAGGTGTGTAAGACATGCCGTTCCATTACTTAGATAAGTCGTCGATGAGTTTTTGTTGTTCGTCTTTGAAGTCTTGATAACGTTGACGAACGATGTCTACTGTAAAATCAATAAACATAAATGCTGGAGCAATATAGAAGTACTCTGCTCCGATGGTAAATGAAGCTGCAAAGCCTAGTGCAAAATACGAAAGGTATCGTTTTGAATATCCTTCCATATCTGTAAAGTTCCATTTAAGGAAGTACATAATTTTTTTCATAGTTTCTCTCCTGGTTCAAAGCCTCTGAACGTTTTAAACCTTGGGAACCTTAAACTGTATGTGCCGTCTTGATTCTGTGTAATTGCGTCTGCACGTACTTCTACAAGTTGTTTTAAAAGACTATCTTTCTCAGCCCAAAAATTATCTCTATTAAGATCGCTAAACCCGGAACCAACATTAACTTTAATGTGTCTTTCATCGTCCATGCCTTCGCAGACAATAGCACCAAGTCGACCTTCGTTACGTCCTGTACCTTCTTCAACATCTACAACTTCCAATGTCACTTCGATAAACGGTTTTGCTTTAAGCCAAGCGTGTGTTCGTTTACATTCATAAGGTGCATCAATGTCTTTAATCATAACGCCTTCGTAACCACCGTCTACAGCCGCTTTATTTAACGCTGTAAAGCGTTCTTGGCCTTCGGGTGTGTCCAAGTCAACATCTTCCCAGTCCAACGCTTGTACGTGCTCTAAGACGTCTTTATGGTCGTCTACCCAATGCTTGGTAATTAGGCTTCTAAAGCTCTGCGGCTTGTCCCAACTACCTGCTTTGAAACAACCTAGCGGAATAGTATCAAACACATGCAATACAGCGTCACTATTTTGAACAGTTTCTTTACGTTGAAGTTGCTTCATAAGATCTTGGAAGTTAGCACTCATTACCTCTCCATCTAATACAAGCGGATAAGGTACAGGATGGTCTTTAATTACTGTTTCAAGTTCTTCAATGATGTGTCCGAAGTTGTGAAACTGTTTGCCGTTACGGCTAAACATTTCTACTTTATTACCTTGTATAATTGTAATAACACGGACGCCATCTAGTTTAATTTCTATTTGCTTTTTACCAACCATTTTCTTTTCGTGCTTGGCAGAGTCATGTGCTAGACTACATGTAAATACAGGCACTGTACCTGGTGCTACTTTGTTAACAGTCTTTTCGCTCATGCCACAACGCAAGTCTTTGATTAAGATACGTCTGTAAAAGCCATTCCACTGTTCTGTAGTAGCAATGCCCATTGCAAGTTCAATTGCATCACGTGCCGCATGTCCTGTTAGTTCACGATTGGCAAGTTTATCAGCAAGCTCTTTAAACACTGGCCATGAAAGACCTTGTCCAGTTAGTACATCTGAACGCTCAGGTACTTGCTTAACACCAAACGTAACAAGAGCATCTAGTGCTAATGTAATACCTTCAAAAAACTCTGGAACACCTTCTTCAAGTGCTTCTTTTAGAATTGCTTGTTTAGCCAGCTTACTATTGTCCGCTTCTAACTTAGCGATTATATCTTGTGGTTGTGTTCTCATATTTGTTTGCCCTCTGTTCCTGTTACTAAGTACATTTTCTTTATTATAGCATCGACATCAACGGATGTCAAGAAGCCTTTTACCGTATCATTATCATTAGTAATGCCAGGTAGTTCTTCTTGAAAATCACCTTTGTATACAGCAATTTCATACAGCCCTTCTTCGCCGCCATATGAAACTTCGTTCTTTACAATACTTAACACGTATCCGTCAAACTGTACTTTTGATTGTATTCCTATTGGATTTATTGTTTGAATAAACTCTAAGTCGTTATATGCTGAAATCATAATCCATTGCCCTTTCTACTCTTTCGTTAATGCCTGTACTGTGCTTACACTTACCTCTAAAAGTAAAGCCAGTACAGTCACATGTAAAACCTTTGTCTGTAAGTTCTACACTATATTCATTATCTTTAGAACCTTTTACAGGCCAAACAGTACCTACCATCCAATGACCTTTAGGCTTGAAATAAGCAGGCTTCAAATACTTCTCTTGAAACTTACTCATTTCTTCACCTGGTTCTTTGCTATTGTAACCAACTTAGGATCTGCTTTTGTTAATACTTCTAACAACAAACGCTTTTCTTCTAAGTACAATTTTGCAAACTTAGGGTCATGTGCAACAATACTTTCAGTGTTGTCGATCATGTCTGCTACTTTTACAGTTTGTACATCAGCTGGTGCTTGGCTAAGTCTAACACGGTCCTGTGCCTTACGTGCTTTACGATTAGGACCACCTTCTACTTTTGGTGGATCACTTAACGCAACAACCATATCTGCAACGTCAGCGCCAAATGCTTTCTGGATGTCTTCTTTAGTGATATGAGTATCTTCAATGACATCGTGTAACAACGCAGCCGCCAAAACTCTCTCGTCTTGTACAACAGTACTAACAAGATTCATTACTCGGATGGGGTGTGTTACGTAAGGTTCGCCGGTGTATTTACGGATTTGACCGATAGCACCGTGTGCCGCTGTAGCGTACAACTTTGCTTTGTCAACTAATGTCATGTGTGCCTCTATCTGTTTGCCTAATTTATGTATATATTATAGCAAAGAAATAGGGTCTTGTCAACCTCTTTTTACAGAAATTTTCACATTAAATGACAGACTTATTCTGGTGTCATCGGTGTCGTTTGGTCTTACACCGTGATATAACCAACTAGGGAATAGCACTAGTTTGCCTACTTCAGGGTGGTAATACAAACACTCATCTGGTTTAAAATAGTGCGAACTAACTAGACTAGTAATAGGGTTCATTAAGTACAACGATCCATCTTTACCGTTAGTTTGGAAGTAATAAACGCCACTAATATCAAACCCACCGTGATTATGAACTGTTGTATGTTCGCCTTTTTGTGTGTTAGTAAGCCAAGAGCTTTCAATTGATATGTCGTATTCGTTATCACTAAAAGATGATAGATAACGTTGTATGTGTATTAACAGATGTTTCTTGGTAAACTCTAGTTTGTATAGATTAAGATAGTCTGTTTTAAATGTAGGATCGCTAAGGCTGTGATTAGTTTCTCCCCACCCTTTGTGCTTAGTAAACTCAACTTGTGATAGTGTATCACTTATCTCGTCTTGCACTTTAGTACGATCATCATTTACAATGTAATCGTAGTATGCGGGTGTATAAAACAAACCTTCTACAGCCATAACTACCTTTCAAACTTGGTGGAGCCGGAGGGGATCGAACCCACGACCTATTGGTTGCAAACCAATCGCTCTCCCTACTGAGCTACGGCCCCATTTAATGGAGCTCGGAACAGGAGTTGAACCTGCGACCTGAGGTTTACAAAACCCCTGCTCTACCAACTGAGCTATCCGAGCGTTAACTACTTTACTTATGAAACAGCGCCTGCATCTGCTACAGGTCCTGAATCGTCTTCATCACTTACTGCTTTTGTTGCTGCAATGTCAGCGGCTGTAAACTTTACGTCTTTGCCTGCAAGTTTCATTTCAAGTTCTGCATTTAGTACTTTAGCAAGACTACCTGGTCCTTCCCAGATTTCATTTAACGCTTCATTGATTTTATCTAGAGACACACGCTTCAATCTGTAAATACCAAAATGGTGTTGTAAAAATCCTAACAGTACCTCTGGAATTTTCCTGTGGTCTGTAATAGCAAAGGTACCTGAAAATCCATTTAGTCTATATGGGTTATCGATATCCTCGTTCATTTTTTCAATTCTTTCTTGAGTAATACCTTGTATATCTAACATAACTTCTCCTAATGTGTGTAAGTAAGTTGTATATTATACTATCAATGAATGTTAATGTCAACCGTGTAACTTTGGAAGAGAGTATGGGATTCGAACCCATGGAACGCCATAAACGTTCAAGGGATTAGTAATCCCCCGCCTTAAGCCACTCGGCCAACTCTCCGTATTAAAAACATACCAACGAATTATCAGTTCCGCTGCATCTGCTATACAGTATGCAAGGTATGTTAAACTTGGTAGTCCCTAGGAGAGTCGAACTCCTGTTGCCGAGATGAAAACCCGGTGTCCTAACCACTAGACGAAGGGACCTTTATTCTTTGGCAGGCGTGTAAGGAGTCGAACCTCAGCTTACGGTTTTGGAGACCGCCGTGCTACCATAACACTTCACACCCAATATAACTAATATACAGTCAACTTTCTACTGTGTCAACCACTTTTTCTACTTTAGTTACTCTTTCGTATTTAAAACTTCTCCAGCCATTTGCATTAACGTCCCAAACAGTTACATTGCCTTCTTTGCCAGGCTTGTCTGACTTTGGTTGATTAGCTTCAGGAATGATGTCAAACGACTTCGTACATGTCATCACTCTTTCAGCACCATCAAGTTTGTTAAATGTTACAACAAGTGTTGTTTCTCTTAGTGAGGTATTTAGTGCTTCCTCTGTAGGAATACCTTTCTTATCGGCTACAAACTGTTTTAGCTCATCTACTTTGTGTATGGCTGCGCTCATAGTTCCTCCAATATACCTAGTATCTCAGCGGCAATTAATAATGCTCCGCCTAGTATAATATAAGTTCCCCAATTTTCAAGATAGTATCCGCCTACTATAAATGCGGCTCCTGAAGCAATACGTACAGCACTTTTTACAAGGCTTACATAAAAGTGAAACTTACCTGGATCTTTATTTGCTACTTCCATTATCTTTTCTCGACTACTTTATCGGCAAGGCCCCATTCAACAGCTTGTTCAGCTGTAAGGAACGTATCAAACTTCATTGTTTCTGCCATTTCTTCATAAGTCTTACCTGCTGTGTTATGTTTTACATACAACTCTGTAAGACGCTTGTTTACTTTCTTCGACTCTTCAAATGCTCGAATGTTATCTTCCATTTCAAGCTCTTGCACATACACACTGCCGCCTGTACCTCGTGTACCTGAACTTACTCTGTGAATCATTGTACGTGACTCTGGCAGTACTACACGCTTGCCTGCTGTACCTGCTTGTGCTAGGAACGATCCCATTGAACATGCTTGGCCCATTACAATAGTACGTATGTCGCACTTGATGTATTGCATAGTGTCATAGATAGCCAATCCTGCTGTTACAGCGCCACCGGGCGAGTTAATGTACAAGTTAATTGGTTTATCAGGATTATCTGATTCTAAAAACAATAGTTGTGCTACAATGAGGTTAGCCATACTATCCTCTACTGGACCGTTAAGCATAATAATGCGATCCTTCATTAGGCGACTGTAAATATCGTATGAACGTTCGCCGCGACTTTCTTGTTCTACTACCATAGGCACTAAGGGCATATTATTCTCCTGATACTTGGATTAGTGGACGAGTTATTGAGGTATCATTGTAATCACCATCTTCTCGATACTCGCGTCTTGTGATGTACTCAGTTAACATGCCACCTGGCTTAACCCGTACTGTTTTGACTTCTCTATAAAGAACACCTTCAACGTCCTCTACTAGTGCGGCACTAAACGGTCCGTCCATTATTTCTATTTTCTGTTTACTCATTAGTATCTCCCTTTAATGTTGCGTCCTACTGGTCCTGAGGAAGTAAACTCCATTCCGTGGGCATTACCTACAAAGATTTTGCCATTCCAACGCATGTGTATTTTGTTACCTGCTATAAAAGCATCTAACGATTGTTTATCTTTAACATTATCAACTTCACACTCAACTTCTTGATCATTGCGTGTGTTAATTAATATTGCTGTTTTTTCATATATTGTATTCATTTCATTCCCATTAGTTTACAATTTAAAACAAAGTTCTCTACAAGTAGTTTAACAATAATTGCGCCATCTGTCAAGTGATTTCTTTCCATTTCTAACACATGGGCCGCCATCATTATATAGGCTTGGTCTTCTGTAATACTTAGATCACCCCAATCAATAGGATCCATCTTCTCGCCTTCCTTAGCAAGTATTACTAAATTGCGTATTGCTTCGTCATCTACTTCAAACATATCTGTCATGTTATACTCGTTACTATGTTCATCATTACCGCTGTTCCGCTTATAGCACTACCTATCATGATTGCTCTATCACCCCAGGCCATACCTACATATACCCAACCACAACTACTGAGTACATATGCTATTTGTCCAAACATTGTAAAACCTGCACTTATTGCAAACACGCCAATTACAGCACCTACCATACTAAACCATTTTACATACCAGTCTGGCGTTCCAGTTGGTGTAGTAGGAGTAAGTTCTTCATTTTCTTGTTGTAGCTCTGCAAGCT
>Ga0209092_10000312_pt1 | contig 46950 bp, 43 predicted proteins | sample FraStrMetagenome_FD_187446 | JGI IMG/M metagenome (GOLD analysis project Ga0209092, IMG submission 187446) | Marine eukaryotic phytoplankton communities from Arctic Ocean - Fram Strait ARC3M Metagenome (SPAdes) (version 2) | ecosystem: Environmental > Aquatic > Marine > Oceanic | place: Fram...
CTGCATTCTTAGATTTTGTTGAAAAAAGTGACAACAATGAAGCAAATCTTGTCTTTGCTGCTACTTATAATCTCCAACCCAGCGTCCTCTTTTCATTTTCCTAATGGACGCGCTTTTTTAAAAACACCTAAAGTTTCACATCCATTACGAACAAGAACAGCATGCTTTTCTTCCTCCTCCAACAATCAAGATAATTCTGAAACACCCATCAAACTCGTTGTTCCAGGAAGACCTACGTGGCAACAGACTATGCTTCGAATAGCCGATCCTTCCAAATCCATTTCTTTTTACACTGAAACTATGGGAATGACACTCATTGACATTTTTGACTTTCCTCAGTATAAATTCTCCATCTATTTCTTAACCACTCTTCCAAGAGGAGAAACGTACGGTCTTACCCCTGGAACACAAGAAGCGCATGATTACACTTGGAGCATGGAAGGGACGACTTTGGAATTGACACACAATTATGGGACGGAAGATTCTGAAACCTTCAAAGGGTATCATGCTGGAAATGAAGAACGCGATGGATTTGGTCATGTTGCATTTAGTTGTGATGATGTTTATCAAGCCACTGAAACTCTGTTGGAAAAAAATGTTTTATTTAAGAAAAAACCTGACGAAGGACGTATGAAAGGATTGGCATTTGCGTATGATCCAGATGGATATTGGATAGAACTTGTCAAACGTCCTACTACTGGAAAAATTCGAAATATATTTAATTTCTCTCAAACAATGCTTCGTGTCAGAGATCCACAAAAAAGTTTGGCCTTTTATCAAAATATGGGCATGACTCTCTTATCAGAACGGCATTTCGATGATTTCTCTTTGTATTATTTAGCTTCTGACTTGGAGGGTATAGAAATACCTATTGAGGATTCTTCCACTAATGATGCGAAAAATAACGCATATTCCAAGTTTGGTCCATTGTTGGAGCTCACTCACAATCATGGAACTGAAAAGGAAGAAAATGGTTTTGAAGGTTACTTTCATGGCAATGAAGAGGGACGTCAAGGATTTGGACATGTTGGTTTTTTGGTGGATGATGTTCATGAAGCTTGTGATGCGATTCGTGAAATGGGATATGGATTTCGAAAGGTAGGTTTGTTTTGTTCTTCAGTTGAATCTTTTGTTCTACTTGCTTTCAACGAAAGTCTCATGATTTTATCTTTCATTCATTGTTTTGGTCTAGGAACCTGATGGTGGCTCGATGAAGGGTTTAGGTAAGTTTTAGAACAATTCCTCGTAAAGAACAATTCAGTTTTCTTCTTTTTCAGCTCACCTCTCTCTCTATTTGCTTTGATGCGTTTGCTTAATGCTTTCCTTAATGCTTTCCTTATTAGCATTTGCATTTGACCCTGATGGGTACTCTGTAGAAATTATTAAACGAGGAGGCATTGACTTTGGAGACACAAAGGTTATTAAATAAGGCATCTGTTAAGCAATCCTTTTTTATGAACTTTAATTTTGAGAGCACTAGAGGTATCAAATAAATTAGAATTTGAACGCATATAAAAATTCTATTAAAGAAAAGGATTTTGGATTCTTTTCATGGGCCTACTCCCAAAAGCAGTAACAGCTAATTCAACATATGTTCCATCTGGAAGGAATGAATCCGTAGTTTTAGCTTCTTCTTTTGTATCTCTATTTTTACTTTCATGATCTTCTTGCAAAACTTGCAATAAAAATCTCACACCTTCTTCTTTACTTATGGTATGGAATGGTATACTACAAAGTCTCTTATTGATTTCAGATGAGCCATTTCCTATGGCCAATGCCCTTACGGGATAAGCTCCTGTACCATCTATTAGCCACAGTGCTCCCGAATCATTGTTTGACGATGCAGCTAGAAGACCTACGCAACTAAGGGCTCGAACCTTTGGAAATGATAATACATTCATTTATTTCATTCACATCATTTAAATAATCGAACAAGCACAAATATCAGCACGAAAACTTACATTATTGGAAAAGGCACATTGGGCCATCCACAAAGCTGTACTTTCAGCTAACACTCTGCCGTGATCTTTGACACCCTCCCCATAAAGAGAAACCTCCGACGCTATTAAAGAGCGACATTTTTCTGCTAGTAGCGAGCAATCTGTACGCCATCCTGCTGAGACAAGACAAGAGCCTTCACCATCCAAACGTTCTATCCGAAATGGTCCACAAAATGATGGTGGTAGAGATGCATAACGCATTTTCTGTTCTTTTTCTGCCTCATGAGAGTCTTTTTCAACTTTTTCCGAAATTTGACTGAAATTTTTTTCATCTTTTTCATCACATTGAGGCAGGAGAAGAGGTTCTTGTGCCACTGCAGTATGCGCAGCAAGAAAAGCGAACCCATCCTTGCATAATGCTGTTATGGCAAGTGGAGAAGCTGATACCCATCTATCAGGTTGATGTAATGATGTTTGTTTCTTTGGACTAGAGGATGATGAAGTGATGTTTTTTATTTGAATGCATGAAAGTAAGAAGCATAATAATATGGATTGTGATGATGTGAAAAAGGAGAGTCTCATCTGGATGTCTGCTGTCATATAAGTAGTAATTTACCACAATGTTCAAGGACAAAATTTTGAGATGGTACGATGCAAATCCGTTCTCTTTCTTCTTACGTACCATTATTGTACTCCTGAAAGATTCCAGCTGACTTTTGTTTTGCAGTTGCGTACATGCATATTTTCATACAAGCTTTGTAATTCTTTATTTAGATAAAGAAAGGTTGCTGAAAGTATCCTATCTAAATAAGCTTCTTGTTTCAAATTTGAATTCTGTAAATAACTCAACGGCATTGTCATCATATGGCGTATATTCATAAGGAGCACAAATTTAATCCCGCTATATCGTTTCCTATGAAAGCTAATTTTGTCTATTTCTATATTTGTGAATAAGAATAATTTTACTTACATAACGATTTTTTACTTAAGCAAATCCTTAGATAGATCTGTCTAAAAAGAGAAAAGTAAAAAACGTTTGTAACCTTAAATAACATGTGAATTTGCTACGGAGCCCATTGGTGATTGAGATGGCAAACCACAAGAAAGCCAAATAATCTAAATGAAAATAAATGACAACTGAAGCAGTAATTGTAGATCCCTCATGAAGTGATTTTGTACATCTGCTGTTAAAAATCATTGAGATATACTAACTGCTCATCGTCATTTGATAGCAACAAGTAAGAAAAAAGTAAAGAAAGAATTGGGTCGTTATTAAATATGCAGAGAGGACAAAGCGGAAATAGCTCTGGGGTCACAAGTGGATTGGGGTCCCTGCAAACAGGTGAAAGAATCATAGTCAATAGAAGACCGCTATCAGTTATCAAAAAGTTGGGAGAAGGTAAGAAAAGTAAATTATTATTCATATCATTGAGAACCTACTTTTTTGTGCCTCATGCATTTACAATGATACACCAATGTTGGAATCCGATCCTTGAACAATCAACAGGTGCATTTTCTTTCGTCTATTTAGTGCAAGATGAAGTGGACAAAAAGGAAAAATCTTCTGGATCCACGCACGATAGTATGTATTCTTCTGTTTTGAAAATAACTTCAATAAGCTCGCGAGAGCAGAAAGAAATAGCTGAAAAGGAAGCCGCACTTCTTCGTAGACTTAAGCATCCAAATATTGTTAGGATGTTTGATTACTGTTATCGCACAGTGCCTCAAATTATAAATAGTAGTTTATTGAGCAGTGTAGTTGGTGGAGGAAATCAGAACTATGAGAGAAATCCTAGAACACAACACATGATCTTGATGGAATATTGCGCTGATGGTCATGCTTTCGATGTGATACAAAAGATGGAAACTAAAAGGCAAAGACTTAGTCTGAATTCTCTCATTGTTGCATTTGGACAAATTTGTAATGCAGTTTCATATCTACATGCACAAAAACCAGCTATATGTCATCGAGATTTAAAACCAAATAATTTTTTAGTGAATGATGGAACATATAAACTTTGCGACTTTGGATCTGTGGTTTTTGGAGATGTCGAGCTAACAACTCAATTGCAAAGGGCAGAAGCGGAAGAAGTTATACAAAAGACAACAACTCAAATGTTCCGTGCACCTGAGATGGTCGATCTGTACATGTCAGACAAACTGACAAGAAGTACTGATGTTTGGGCTTTAGGTTGCTGTTTGTATTCCATGGCTTTTTTTCGGAATTGCTTTGAGGAGGGATCGAATTTGGCAATCATCTCAAATAATTACAAGATTCCTGATAAAAATCCATACGGAGATGATTTAGTTGAATTGATAGATAGAATGTTGACAGAAGATTATAAAGACCGCGCGGACATGACAGAAGTAATTATGTGCTTATCAGCTTTGTATGCTGGTAAAGAATTGCCTAAAAGAAACAAAAAGAAACAAAAGAAAACTAAATATAAGAAAGTAAGCGTCGATGATAATCGTATCGGCTCGTATCGAACGAATGGCCAGGGTATAAATAATCGGTTTGGTTCGTTCAATAGTAAATCAAATGAGGTGAGTTTAGTGTATGCAAATATTCATTCGTTAAGAAATAAATCACTTATTCTGTTTTCTTCTTCTAGGCGAAAAAGTTGAATCCTAATTCTGCTGCTGCTAGAAGAAAAGCTCATCGTGAAGAAAGCAAATCATCCAAATCTAACATGTCATCTATGGAAGCTTTTGATGCGGCATTTGAACTTGAAGAAGATTTATTTCAATCTGAAAATAACCCTTTTGTTTCTCAGGATACAAGTAAGTTCCTTTCTCTTTCATCATTTATTGAAACAATTTGAAAGCAATGAATCATTATAGCCCTAATTTATGAAATTGTTTTTCTCAGCACCGGAGACGGGAAAGGATGACAGTTTCATTTTTGAGAATTTTGAATCGACGTTATCATCTGCAAATCCTTTCGATGATACAAATGCATTTCCAATATCAAATGAAGGGCAATCTACCATATCAAAAGAATGGAAAACTAAAAAGTCTGTATCATTTTCTGGCGCTACCAAATCTGACGATCTATTTCCTGAGAATGCTTTCAAATTCTCTGCTTTTTCCATGTCATCTTTGGCATCCAAAGGAAATGAAATGGAAAACGAAGACTCTCGGCAGAATAAAGAAACATCATCTAGACGTTTTAAGAAAAATGGTCCGACTACTGAACGAATGAATTATAACAGATAAAAATCGTTATGAAACAAAAATGAATTGAAATAAAATAAAATAGAAAAACAATTGAGAAATATATCAATTTGCTCAGAAGGTCGTCTCTTCTGAAGAGTCCTTGTCATACAGTAATTTTTGTTCTAATTATTCATTTTTGCTTTTCAACCTTTGATCTTTTTCTTGAGCTATCAAAGATAGGTTGTGCTTCAGCTTCTGAAATCGTGCTCTTTTGTGTTCACTTTTTGTTTTGTGTCCAATTTGTTCCACGTGACAGATATCAAAAACGCAATTATGAATTTGAGTAGTTTCAAATCAACGTACACGAATTAGTACTCAATTAGATCCCTTGTTGAAGTTTTTCATTTTTTCCGAGAGCTCTCTCCAAAAAAAACCCATCATATATCTCCTCATGTCATCAAAGCGCAATCAATCATAGTACCAAATTGACACCTTTTTAACTAGAAAATTTAGAAATTGAAAGAAAAATATGTTGGGAAACAAGACATACCTTACTCTTTGTTCCATCTTGGCATTGAAGTCTCTTCACGTCACATGCTTCACATCTTTTCCACCACCAAATGCATTTGCGAAAAATACTGTTACCACAAAACTTCAAATGCGTAAAAACGAACAACATGAAGACACATTCAAGAGGAGCCTAGCTGCTATTTCGGCATCTCTGGTAATATCCAGCTCCCTTTTATTTGGAAACGCATACGCTGCTACTCCAGCAAGTGAAGCAGCAAAATATGATGGATTTGCTGAATACGCCAAAGAGAATCAAATGGAAAAGAGTGATGTTGGATGTTTTTTCAACAAGTGCGGTGATCAAACAAAAGCTCTGTTTTCAAATCCTAGGGGAATTAAGGGTGCAACCTGCCTTGGAAGATGCAAAGGCGAACAATCATGCGCCACACGTTGTTTTGCAGAGGTAAGTTTTATATGATGTCTGTTTATAAAGAATTAAAAGAATTCAATCTCATCAACCATCCATTTCTTGGGTTTATTAAGTTTGGTTCTGAGGACTTGAATAATTGGTTATCTTGCACTATTGAAGACAATGAATGTGTCAAGGTGCCAAAAAACGTTGACAACTCTGCTGAAGATACAGGGTTTCCAAATCCTGTGCAAAAATTTGATCCAGCTTCTCTTGTTGGGAAATGGTACAAAACAGACGGGTAAGAATTCATCACTTTCAATTTGTTAGGATTGCTTAAAATATTGACCTGCTTTTGTATTTATTTTCATTCCATTTTCATACCCTATTCTGTTAGTCTGAATCCCAACTATGATTTATTTGATTGTCAATCAAATGCATTTAAAGCCGCCGAACCAGATGCATCCGAGTTAGATATGGATATTTTTTTCCGTGTTTCACGTCCTGAATCAATTGGAGGAGGATATTGGGAAAATGCACTCACAGAACATATGGTTGTGGATGCATCTCCAGTGAATGCAGGGCAGTCAAATCCATCCAAGCGTACTATGCATACAGAAGGTAAGATGTTTGGTTTGAAATTCAATGAAAATTGGTACATTGTGGGCGAATCGGATGGAAAGGGGGACATTCCAGCCTATAAACTTGTGGCATATAAGGGGCATACATTGCAGGGAAATTATGAAGGTGCATTTGTGTACGCCAAAGAACCAAAATTACCTGAAGCTGCCAAAGCAGCCGTGAAAGCAGATTTTGTGAAAGCTGGAATTGATTTTGACAAATTTACTGTCATTAACAATGTATGGTGAGGAATTTTGAATGAATAACGACAAAAATTTATTTGTTGGTTACATTCTTGTGTTAGTACATATCATATCTATTATATACTAATATATGTCATTTTCCTTAATGTATAGTCCCACAGATGAGAAAGCACTCAACGATCCTGACGCGGGAACTGGAACTTCTACCACAGATTGGCTAAATTTGGTGGTTGGCGAAGGCGGTGTAATTGATTGGGTATTCCCAGGTTGGAGAGGAGAATATAATTAAAAATGGAATCTTCCCAATTGTTCCTAAAACTATATTTCTGAAGCTTTTTTTAGTTAAAAACTTTCTGAACAATATAAATATATCCACTATCATTTTTCTAAAGTTGCTTCTATATGGTCTTTGAGGTGATAACAACTACATTTATAAATTAAAAGATCATATTTTTCTAGTGTTAAATCTAAAAAATACGAGAAGAGTGTAATCGCTTACGTGTTTTGGATACTATTTCTGAGCAGAGAGAGTGTGAGAACTCAAAAACCCGATACCTCGCTCAAGAGAAGAAAATGAATCATCGAGTAGAAGTGAAACCTAAAGAAGATTCATTAATATACAAACATTTAGATTGGACGAGCAAACAAGGTCGGATTTTAACATGTGAAGGAAAAGCCGAGCAATATTATACAAAGGAAAGAGGGTTTCCATTCACAAATGAAGAACTTCCTCATTATCATCTAATGTCAAATACAACTCATGAAGCCTTTTCTAGATTTTGCCGCATAAATAACAAAGCTCTTGAGCCATCTATAATTTGCGGCGCTTGGACTCGTCCTTTATTCATGGGAGCATGGGAACATACCACTGCCAACGATGAGCATGTGTACAATCTACAAACCAATACTCTTTTCATAGATTTACGTATTCCCACAACCAAACCAGTTGATCAGTTTTCTCAAATGCTAAGTTCCAATAAGAAGGAATCTTCCGCATCGTCCCTATTATCTACCTTGTCCGATCTACAATTACGAATGTATGCTCGACAACATGTATTTTCTGGATATACAGTCTGTTCCATTGAAAATAATCGATTGCTAGGAACTAGACATCATTGTTTGGATTGGAATTTTGTGGGTACGCCAAGAAATCGCCCAAATAAATGGTATGTAGAACCCCAATCTATAAATGACGCCTCCAGTAGTACCAACCATAATCCCAATGTGTGGAAAGAATGGGCCTATGCGACCAATGAATTTAGTCAACATTACTATTGTGAACGTTGGGAACGAATCGACGGAGATTCGAAGGAGGGAGAGAATCTGGTGTTAGCTATGCGCAAATCAAAAGGGTCAAAACGTGATGGTGTCCTTGTAGCGATAGGAGTAAGTTTTAAAACCGTAAATCACATCTTTTTTACTTCAAATTCATGATTTCTTTTTTTTTTTTTCATGTATGAAAAAAGGATCACTTCAATTTTATACATGATAGAATATTCACAAATGAAGGCCAGAAAGACCATAATTGTGCCAGTCTGGTGGATTTGGTGGATAAATGTATTAAAAGAGGTGATAGAAAGACTGCAGAGGCTTATTTGACTATTGATGCGGGGCATGGAAGGATACATTCTGGGTGGGAAATAGATTGTGCGATTCAATCTTGGAAGCATGGGACAAAACTTTTTGTTGACGATATCCCAAAGGTTATGACCGGGGGAAACGATTTTGATGGAACGGAAAGCACGTTAAATTCTTGTTTTGTTTGGTGGAAAGGAGAAAGATGGGATATTATTGAATGCAATTTATCTTCACCTGAAAAATTACAAGCACTCTTTAGGATTGGAGTAAAGGAGAGTCATCAGAGTAAGCTGTAATTATTCAAGGATAATGAATTTGCCAGTCCTCCTGATTACTTCACAAGCATATAGAAAAAAAAACATCAACAAATATTGTAAACGACTCATTGTACTAATATTCATTTAAGTCAAATAATTAGTTTGAGAAGATGCTTCATCTTTTGCTTCATAAATGATCTAGTATAAATCTTTTCTTCCATGATGGACCCAAAGATCAGTTTCCATATGCACTAAATCATTTATCATTACCTGAGCAGAAAAAATTCCGCTTTCTAAACCGTGAACTGGAACTACAGTAAATGCAGGAACATTTGAATTCATTCTACGATTAGCATTTGTTTTTCTGACTCCAAACCAGGAATTGATTTCAGCACTCAAAGCACTTCGTAACAACAAACCATCATTGAATTGGGTGGCACCATTATCTTTGCTGGATTTTGCCACATAATAAAGACGAATGTGAAGTATATGGTCCATGTTCATCCCAGCCATTTCAGCACATTGAATAATTTGATACATCACTTCACTCAGTACTACTTCTAAATTAGTTGATGAAACGGTAGCTCTCATTTCAGATGAATCTTTTGGACTAGCTGAAACCCATGCCATTGCGCAACATCCAGGAATATAACGCACATGAGAAGACACTTTCATTGGCAACATTGTGTCGAATTTTGTGTGCACATTGTCATAACCACAATTCCATGTGACACTTGCTTTGCCATAATATACATCTGTATCAGCAGTTTCCACTATGGTATCTTCAATAGAATTAGATTCAATTCCTAGGCAAGATATGGCCTTACTTGTACCGCCTACTATTTCAATTTCTGCCAAGGCACCTACAGGCATTTGTGGAATAGCAATTATTGTAATTGGAATCATGGTTCTCACTGATTTATTAGATATTTCATCGTCAAAAGAACTCCGTTGCTCCATCTCTCGGTAAGTTTCTTCATCTTCGTATCCACCGAAATCTTCAGTTGTTTCTTTGCGCTCGTCTATATATCCAGCGACGACACCACCATTTTTGGACAATGATTCTCTACATATATTTCTGGCTTTGTTCCAGATTTCTGTGGAATCATTATCGCAATTCTTCCACAAATCAGAACTGAGATAAACCAGAATTCCCATGGAATCTGTTAGATTCCCTCCTCCCTTTAATGCATCAAATACTGAAGCAGCATTTTTCCAACATTGGTCTAATTGCCTTTCCCAGCAAATTTGTGTCTGGCCGTCTTCACTTTGTCTATTCACTAAAGACATGGTAGGAGGAGAAAGTCCGATTTGTCCAGCCATCATAATCAAACCACCTCTTATTGTATTCGCTTGACTGTAAGGTCCTACACAAATTGGAGCCCAATAACTCAATCCTTGCACATGCAACACCTCTCTTAATTTGTTCTGTTCGGCATTCAATGATGATGAGAATGAGCATTTGTCATTGTTGCTCGAAGACCTCATGTATGCTCCACTTTGACTTTGAACACATACATCCATCATAACGTTTCGACCCCTTGGTAAGACATGCTCACCGACACTCACACAAGATCTGGATGGCGGAAGGAAGGATCCAAAGAAAGAAAGATAATGAGAATTGATGAGTGCAAAATGGGATATCTGCGCTAAGTAAAGATGAACGTATATGACATCTTGGGGCTTGCAATTATAAAGATCCAAGGTTGCTTTCAGAATTTTGAAAATTTGAAGCGTTTCTTGAACGGCTGCTTGAGCAGAATTTTGAGGTGTTATTTCTGGTGATGGGTCAAGCATTTCAGATACATGAAAAAGTCCTCCTGGTAAATGTTTTGTGGTAGGTAAAAATTGTGCTTGTGTATAAATCAAGTCATTGTTTGTATTTGAAACTATATTTGTCTCAATCATTTTCACTGAATCTTCCTGTGAAACTATTCTTTCTGACAAAAATGATTTCTTTTCATTTGCAATATCTCCAGCCTCAATATTTTTCTCTATGACATGAAAGCTATTGATTTTAAGTAATCCAACTACACCTTCATAAATATCGCCATCCTCGTTTCCATCAGGATAAACTATTTCAACATCATCTAACACAAGTTTTTTTTTGAATATTGGGCAATCTAACATGAGAGTTTCATATTCACCACCTTCACCACAGACATGAAAGTCAAATTTTGACTTTAATCTATCAAATAATCCAGAATAATGCAATGTTGCCAAGGTTTTATTTAAATGCTTCCGTGGAAGCAAACCTGGAGCAGCAGTTTTGATCAAAACAGCCTCAATACCATCTTCTAACATACATTGCAATAAATCTTCCTGGGGACCGATTCTCCAAAGATAGGACAAAGGTGTCAAAATCAGTCTACTGCAAACATTTTCTACTCGTAAGCGTTGATAATTGGATAAAATGGCCCCATTGCAAACGCCTTGAACGTCTGGATATTTTTGCAATACTTCTTTTAGTAATTCAAATAAGTCTTCCACCTCATCATTTTCATTTTCCTTTCGCTCATATGCCAAAGAAGTATTTACAGATGTCCCTTGACATTCTCTAACAACAAGAGGAACTCCTAGACATTCTTCTGTGAGATAAGGAATGACGTTTGAGCCTGCTGATTGATACATGAAGGAATTGGATTCCAGCACCGACTTTGGTGGGGATAAATGGGCACAACACACTAATTCATGCCCATGCTTTGTTGCTTGTATGATTGAATAAAAAGAATCTTTTCCGCCGGAAATCAGAGCTACAAACTTCATCCTTTGCACTCAAATTATTCCTCCGATGTGGAGAGCTGAAAAGGTATCAAAAATAATAATAAGAGAAGATTGACCTTGTGTGGTGATATCATGCTCAAGTATGCTTTCTACAGTGAATTGTACTATACGAGAAAAATTACTAACTATGAATGAGAATGGGTTCATTATCTCTACTCCTCTTTATTTATTAATTAATTAATTAGAGTACTTCGTGCAGGAACAAAAATCTTCTTTGATGCTTGACATCATGCAAATATCCACAAGTTGGCTATTTTTTGTTCTTGATTTATGAAATCTGCTTCCAATGTATTGATTAGTTCTAACAAATTGGCTTCGAAACAAGATGAGACTCCAATCTTAGTGCATGTAAAGAACGTTGTGAAAAACAACATAATGCAACACGACGAATAAGCGAATCAAATATACTCACGTAAGAAGCTATACTCCTCAAAAGATTGGAGAAATTGACATAAGTATCAAACAATTATCAACAGAGCAAAGCATCTCAGATCAAAACCTCTACACTTTGAGAAAGTATTCATCATAATCATTCCCAAACAATCACATTGTAATACAGTCGTTACTGATACTAAAACATGACGAGATCAAGTTCATATGTCAAATAGTACGGAACTTCAACTAACGATCAGTTTCCTACTTATTTACATGAAATAAGCATATAGAAAACCTCCAAGCCGTGCATCGTTGATGATTTCTATTATTGATGTGAATATCTATTATGAAGAAATAATTCATTAGCAATATGGTGATGCTTAACAAACTAGATTTTGTACATACGTGTTGTTAGTGGACTGTATTGTGATCACTATCAATACTTTCTTTCGGAGATGGCGAGCACTTCGAATCATTCAAGTGCTCTGAGTGCTTTTCAATGTTGGGAATCGAGTTAGCGTCATTTCTTTGAATTGATTCTTCACTTGATACTTGACTTTCATTAGAATTTGCATATTCTTCATTTTCAACGCAACCCTCTGAGCGTTTTAGATGCACTAGAAATAGTTCTTCACCAATGGATCGCGATCGCTTCCTTGGAAGTCGTTCGTCGATTTCTTCAGCGTCAGAATCTTCGTCGACCATGCTCCTTTTGCGTTCGTTCCGCCGAAGATGAATCAAAAAGAGTTCCTCTCCGATTGTCTTCTTTTCGATTGCTTGTTTTTGTTCTCCCATTTTAGTTGATCTAGTCCAAATATGAGGTGTCAATTTTTATGATGGAGTTGTCAAATCAAGACGTTAAAGCACTGTCCAAGTATTGGGTTTTCTTACATACAAGACAATCAGTAGATCAAAGAAAAATGAGAACTTCCTTGAAATTTGATAATAATATGACGTCATGCGGGGATCATAAATAGTACTATTTTTGGTCTATATTATTATTATTTGGTCCTTGGATTTTTTCACGATTACCGTACCGTACTTCCGATATTTTAGCGAAGACAACAAGCATGAAGATTTTTATGAAATGTTGAATCGAGAGCATAGCAAAACGATAAAAAGGACATTTACATGTGCATATTTCTGTTGTGTTTCACAATGTAGAGATCAAAATCCGAATGGTATTTTGAGACATCTTGAGACATCAAAAACGCAACTTAACCTAGAGTCTTTTTGAACCACTTTTACACTTCATTGTGCTCTTTCTGTTTAGCAATCAGCAACAAAATTTGTCAACGTAAAGTCTACTTTTCCCAAAATCTCTAGTGTTGTACTGTAGCATTTTGATGAAATGCTGGGTACTCACCAAGGTAAGTTTGCAAATCATCATATTTTAAATTCCCATAAAAAATGAAAATCCTAAAAAGTGTTAAAAATGGATGATGTAAGTTGGAATGATGTATTTGTTCGTAGAAGAGTGTGGAACTTTAAAATACTTAGAGAATTGATTGTTTTCGAACTTCTGATTTGATATTCCGATTCGATATATTGAAAGCGTAAGTACTATACAGTATAGTACGGGACAGACGAGTATTGGGACTTTTGATTTTTTTTTCATTCCCACTGCACGTTCTAAAGGTCTAGTGTCATATTCTAAAAATTGACAGAATTCAAAAGAACGATCACACGAACACCATGAGAATTTCGAAAAAAGCATTCTTCGTTACCTTTACATCACTCAAATCCTGTGAGGTCTTAGGATCGACCATAAGTGGCGCTACCCTTCGAGGATCCTCTAACGACAATAATCATCGTGATCTCTCCTCTTTCACAACCACAGGGCCAGCATTGTCTTCCTGTAATTCCATCTCTGACAAAGATGCCTGCCGATCATCTCTTGATGATACAACCTCTGAAGCATGTGTTTGGTGCGAATGTTCCGCCATTCCATCGGAATGTGCAAGCTCAAGTCAAGCACAGGGTTTACCCGAAGCTGTATTTGAATGCGATGACCCTTCCATGAATGAAAAGGCACAAAAAGAAGAAGAATCTGCTGACAATGTAGCTACACAACAAACATCTTTCACCTTCATGGAAGGTTTGACTCATTCTATTTCTGACGATGAAGTTGATCGTGATTTTTGTGATCCATCTTCACCCCGCTCACTTTCAGGATATATGGATATAACTGGGTCTAAATATGACGCTAACGGAGAAGATAAACATTTGTTTTATTGGTTTTTTGAAAAACGCTCTTCTACCAGAAATACAGACAAATCCATCCCTCTTATCATTTGGCTGACTGGAGGTCCTGGATGTTCATCTTCCTTGGCTCTTTTAACTGAAAATGGACCCTGTTCCGTCAATCCCACAGGAGATGATACCATTGTCAACCCCTACAGCTGGATTGAATCTGCTCACATGCTATGGTTGGATCAACCAGCTGGTGTTGGATTTAGTTATGGAAAATGGACAGATCATGATGAAGATATGGTCGGTGAGGATGCTTATTACTTTTTACAGGCATTTGTCAAGTCTCATCCAGAATACAGTGCAAATCCCATCTTTATTGTGGGAGAGAGTTATGGAGGACATTATGCTCCTGCAATTGCTCATAGAGTGTTCAAGGGAAACCAAAAATTGAAACCCGGAACTGATATTTTGAATTTGAAGGGAGTTGCAGTAGGAAATGGATTGACAGATCCAAAAATTCAATATCAGGTAAGTTTCTATTTTATGTGCCGGTTTAAGTTTTTAAAAATTGTTTACATGATGTCAAAATCTTTGCAACTCACCATTTTAATTGAAAATACTAATCAATATATTGTTACAGTACTACGCTGATATGGCCTATAAAAACTCTCATGACATCCAAACAATCCCAAAATTTGAGTATGATGCCATGAAGAAAGCTACACCTCAATGTATCGACCTTATCTCTCAATGCAATGCAGCCAAAACAAAGCTGATGGGAAAATTTTACTGTCAAGAAGCATATGCCTATTGTAATGAAGCATTGACAACACCATACATGCTTACAGGACTCAACCCATATGATATTCGCGAAAAATGTGCTGTAAAGCCCCTCTGCTATGATTTCTCCAATGTTGAAAAGTTCTTGAATTTGGAATCCACACGAGATGCTCTTCATGTAACCTCCAAATCCGCCGACAAATGGTCTTCTTGCAACTACAGTATTAACAAAATGTTTTCCAGTGATTGGATGGCAGATTTATCACCAAAAGTTTCTGATATGCTCGAAGGTGGTATCCCTGTGTTGATTTATGCTGGAGATGTTGATTTTATTTGTAATTATATGGGAAATCGTGCCTGGACTTTGGATTTAGAATGGAAACACAAGCAAGAATTTAATGATGCTGAGGATCATGAATGGGGTGAAAAGTATGGCCTTGCAAAAACTAGTCATGGATTTTCATTCTTGCAAGTGTATGATGCAGGTCATATGGTACCATCAGATCAACCTGAAGTATCATTGAAAATGATTGATGGATTCGTCAATGGCGAAGCTTTTTAAAATAGTTTGAGGTTCTTGTACACACTTTAGGTTGTAAGCTAACTTGCAAACTTGTTTAAATATGAAATAGTAAAATGATAATTAGATTAATCAATGAACACTCTTTTAAAATCCAAATGAAGTTCAATTTGCAATTGATATGCAAGTCAAAATTGGATCTCATAATTAGGATAAGTCATCTCTATACTTTAAGAATATTTGTCAAGAAAAATCAAACTAAAATAATTTAGCCTCTACGTTCACCTTTCGATGCACGTTTTCGACGTTCCTCTTTCGCACGAAGTTTATCTTTTTTTTGTTGATTTGTCGCCTCTCTTGCCGTTTTCTTATTTTGACGAGATTTTGTAGATTCTGCTCTAGCCTTGTCTTGATTTTTCTTATTTAGTTCTGCTGCAATCTGTTTATTACTCTTCATCTCGGAAGCGTCGTCATCACCTCCTCCTCCTGCATTGTCCCCTTCCTCCTCATAATCATCTTCGTATCCATATTGATCTATTAGAGCGGCTAACTGTTCATTCTTTTCTTTTTTTTGCTTTAGTTTCAGTTCTTTTTCAAGCGCCAGTTGTATTTCTTGCTGTCGAGCTTCCTCTTGCAGTAATTCAAGTCTTTTTTTATTTTCGATTATAGATCGATCCTTTTCTTGTTCCTGAAATGATTGCGTGTGTATATGTTTATACATGATTTATTGCATTTTGGTAGTGGCATGGAAAAATATGAACTGAGAATGGTTGCGATATCAATCCTATTAGGGATTTTCAAAGCAGTGTGCAATAAATGTAACTCACCTTTTGTTTGGTTTTCATTTCCCAGAATTCATTTCGCCTATTTAAGATCTCATTTGTAAGTGTTCCCCAAACTTCTTCATCATCCGAATGCGTTTCAGAACTGGATTGTAACAGCTCCACCATTCCATTTAATTCTTCTTCATTATTGTCATCATCGACATCGTCATCATCTAAAGGAAACAACCCAGTCACATAGGGCCCATAAGTTTCTGGATCTAGACCCAAAGTTGGAAGAGTGGTACTGAGATATTCAAAGAGATAGTGATCTTCATCTCCAGCGGACATGATGGTTATAATCAAGGTACTTCAATCTCAGAATGTAACGTGCAATAAATTCTTTGCTCAGATGTTATCCAAAATGTTTCTTTCTGAAAAAGACTTTTAGGAGCGATAATCTTCCGCTGATGCACAAGAAACATCGGATTTGATTAGTTTTATGTATGGCTCATTTTGGCCTATATGATTTCTATTTTACGTAGGTTTGCAATAGATGAAAGACGTAAAAATGACTGAAATAGCGCAAAAGTAACAGCATCCTTTTTCATGATTAGGGTTGTAGGAACTGCAATACACGAAGGAACTTGTGTTTACTGAAAAAGAAATACAGTCCAAGCATGAAAATTTGGAACGCTGATCCTAGAGACATTTTGGAATCAAAATTATTATTGTAATTATGCATTTGAATTTAGGATGCTGATTGTAATTGCACAGAGTTGAAAAAGAACAGAAATCTCCTTTTCTCGTCCACCTTTCTCATCTTTGGAATGTTCGTATGGTACTTCTACCTCTGACATACATGATGTGATTGATGCCCTCAAATAAGAAAGTCATTTTTGCGTATAAAACTAAAGCAAATGCATTCAAAGGTGCAATACAATCCTGATTCGTGATCTGTATTATTTTTAATTGGATTGACCATTCATAAATATTTTTGAAAACTCACTTTGAACATGCTAAGAACATATTTGTAATTGTTTTTTCAATTTCATAATCTCGTATACACAATCTGGATGAGATTTCAAGAGCATGAGTTATTACGCTCAAACAAGAGGAATAAAAGAAAATAGAGAAATGAAAAGAAAGCCCGAAAGCCCATATGTGCAATTTGATTCATTTCCATCCTTGTATAAATATCTACCAATTTCAGCACCAAAATTATGAAAGAAATCGAGTCTTTTCATGATAAATGCTTTCGTCACCACTTTCTAAGGTAAATTATAGTCTTCAATCCAAACTTATCATCAAGTTTTAATCAATTTCGCAATACTATTAACGAGAACATGTTAGGATACATCCTAAAGGGAAACTTTGAAACCGGTACAGAATGTATTGAATTATATTTCATCTTTTTATCCTATCGATGTAATCATCAAAGCGATGCATTGCAAAAAAATATTTGTGACACGACTCGATGTTGTTTTTGCAGATGGTGGTGATGATCCCAGACATGCAAGATCCAGTTGACCAAAGATATCAATATCTTCATAAACAAACACCACAGGTTTTTCTTTATTTACCTCCTAATATGTATCAGATAAATTTTTAGATTTGAAAACATGTGCTTACGCAATTTCAATGACGTGAAATACAAATTTTCATTTTTATGTACCAATTTGGTGTACGTGCATTTTTTCGTAAGGAACAAAGTTGCCAATGATTGCACAGTATGTCCTTAAACATGTTCGCAAGATGTGTCTTCAAGGTGTCATGTTGACATAAAATATTTTCAATATTTTTATTGGCATTTGTTACTATCGCATAGTAAAAGGAGACAGTTTGATTTCATCATATCCGAAAAAATACAATACATTAAAATCGTTTATCAATTTAGATAATGCAGCATCGGTCAAAGATAACAATCTTACTTCTACTAGGATTGAATTCCACCTCACTTGCATTTACCTCATTTAAGTCATGCATGTCAAGATCTCTCAAGGGGTCAATACAATCACCCTACTCCTCAAAAAATAATGTTTTTGTCAAATCTATGAAAATTGAGCAGCAAAGAAAGTTTCCATTTGCACTGAGTTCCAACGAAAGCGCACAGCAGGTTAAGAAAGTAGATGATAATTCCACAAGAAGTGCACTCCGAAAGTTGACAGGATTTTCTCTAACTGCTTTTCGTTTATCTGTACGTGCTACAACTGCAACCATGAGAACTACATTGAGAACAGCAACGGGAGTTTCTATGACTGGAATGATGTCTGCGTTTGTCGGGATTTTCCCTCTATGGGTAAGTTAAATTGATGAAAATTAGAAAACATCCATGGAAATCGGTGTTCAGCGTATTTTATCAATTTTGTTTATTTACATATGTTCTCTCTTATAAAACACCAATTATGCATAAATCCTATTATGAGAATAGATTCGAAGCTTCTTTCAACCATTTCTTATCCTTTACTACACTCCTCTAATGATTTTACGAAGTCTGGTAGGAACTACAAGAACTTCTAATCAAGAGGCACGTCAGGCACATGAACATTTCGTAGAAGGATGGAAAAAAGCAGTTGAAGTTGCAGAAAAAGTTAATGAAGATGGATATTGGCCTGTCCATGTCAGCGGTGAGTTAAAGTTTCATAAAATAAAATTACAATGGGTCTTGAGTTAAAGATTAAGTTCTCACAGATAGATTTTGGTGCTCCATCTTTTCCTGAACTATAAGAAAATGGGGGGATTGAATTCAATGGGCTACCTGATCCAAAAGATGTCATCAATACTAATGAACTTGCAAATGCAATTGTAGACTCTGTTGAGGTTGCTTTAGAAGAAGAACAAGAATCTTGAGAAATGTGAATATTCTTTATTTATTAAATGTCTTAGTTTTTGATTCAAACTGTTTTCACGTTGATTTGAAGCGTGCTATTATTATTCAAAGCCACACGAGCTGAATGCCCATTTTTTGCATAAATTTTGAACTACCATTTCCACAGAATAAAGGTTTCAAAAATTGACTTTATCTATTTCCTTATTATAATGGATGAAGACTAGTTTAATCCAGCGATTTTTTATACAATTTTATTGCTTGCGAGTAATTTCCATTATTGAAATAGATTCATGTCAAGATGATGTGAAAGAATTATGAGAATTAAATCTAAGAAATAGCAATTATAAAATCTCCTTCTTCAATCAAAATTTCCTCTGGAAGATGTGCATTGGAATCGGAGCCGCGAAGAAAAATGCCAAAATTGATATGTCCATTATTCCTCCTATAATCAGCGAGTGTTCGTAATGTTTTACCTTTCGTACCGCTAGTAGGGTCAAAATCGACCATAGCGCATCGAGCACATGGACCTTCATTGATCAATTCCAGTTTTTGCCTTTTAAAATAAAGTTTTGTCCAAATGTCTTCAGGATTTAAGTATGGCATATATTCCTCCTCATCTTTGCACACATCTTCGGAAGAATTTTGCACAACAAAATTGGGTCTAAAATGTAAGGTGTTGGCAAGTTTATGATGTTGTGATGCGGATTTTGCATTGAGAATATTGACAGATTCCTTTGAAATAAGTAGAAGTGGCGCATCATTTGCAAACGCAATGTTTTGTCGTTTTGTCAAACTTTCTAGTCTTTTGTGATTGATTCGATCTTGTAATTTGAATGGTTGAGAGATTAGAGGCTTTGGAGGATGTACTGCTTGTCTCGTATCACTCCATGCCAAGAAACATCTTACGCCTAAGAAAGAGCTGAACCAATCAGAGACATGCCGATCTCCCCATACGTGACCAGCATGACAATTCCCACAAACCATTATTTCTTTAGTGTGGGTTCTTTTAATATCATTTGATCTTGGACCTCTATCTTCAGCATCTAATCGAATCACTAAATTTTCACAGCATGGAGCTTTCACAATGAGCTGATTATTCTCCAAATCTACTTCTGGAGAGATGAGACACATTTTTGGATTAGATTGCATGCGCATCGCTGATCCGGAACAATACAAACAAAATTCACGATCATAAGCAAGTTTGCCCGTTCGACTATTAATGTTCCACTTTTTGACACGAAATGCTCCACAACTTTTTATGGGAAATATATACATTTGGGAAAGTTGTTTTTCTTCTTTTTGTTCAAGTGTTCTACGTTCATCTTTCATCATACTGTTCAAAAGGAGTGATGGAGCTCTTTTGTCATTCAAAAAATATTGTTTCAAAAATGATACCATGACATCCATATCCTCCCAAATGCTATCTTTTCCAAAACTGACACGAATGGCACCAGTAGGAACACCATCAATAACATCTTTCTCGTCTCCACAAACGTGTCCTCCAAAAATGTAATGATCTTTAACTTGTTCCTCTGAGAGCTTCAAAGCTTCATGACAAGCGCCTGGATTACAGAAACATCCTGTCCGAAATTGTATTGGTGGATTAGACAATGAGGCTAATTTAGCAACTTCACTGCATCCAACATAGGAACCATCGTATCGCACAACATTAAACGAGACTGTAGGGCCAATATTGATTGCTGGATCTTTATTTAGATTTTTAATTGCATAATCTTTCCATGCACCATATAAGACAATCAATGGGTGTCCATTGGAATGAAGAATGGATTTAAGTTGCCGCACGAATTCTTTTGCAAGACCTTGTGTATGTGCGGCAATCTAAAAAGACAAATTGTAAACATTATATCGTTAGCTTATAATCCATTCCAAACTAAACAAGAAATCTAATTGGAACATACCTTATTCATACCACCAAGATGATTCAATTCTTGAAACCCGAATTGCAAAGAAATTATTCCTTGAAAATGGCTTGTCCCATGAGATAAGGAATCTAATCTATGATGCGCTTCTTTTGGAACCATAAAATCTTGGTTGGGGAGTACAACATTCACAGATCCACCACCAAAATATCTTTTTTGGTGATATGCTGTCTGTGTTAGGAGTGAAATACAACTCTTTTTGACAAATAGTACCCCTAGACCGGTCGGGTAACCAAAAAGTTTATAGAACGATAGAGATGCAAAATGAGGCTGAAGGGAGTTGATATGAATTTCTTGAGTGCATGATGCTTTTGCAATGTCTAGCATGGAATACCATTTATGATTTGCGTTGTTGGAGTTATTTTGTAGGGAAAGTTGATTGACGCTACGAAGAGTTGATAGAATAGAGGATAAATCAGGACGACTGCCTCCAAAATTACATTCCGCAGGAAGGACTAACAGATGATTAATAGAAGCATTACCTCCTCCATGTTCTTTTCTATCGTGATTGTGATTGAAGTTTTGTGTGACATGATCCGTGGAAGAAAAATGAAGATTGTTGGAGTCATTCTCTTGCCACTGTTGAAATGTCTCCACGGTAGCATCACAAATTCTTTCAAGATTTTCACATAAAAATCCGGCGCCTTTTGAAAGTGCTGGTCCACGCATACCCAAGACAGATGTATGTACATTGTGTGAATACACCAACATAGATTTGGAAGTTTCTTTCGTTCGATTGAGAGAATGAGTATTCCACGGAAAACATGAAGATACAATCTCCATAGCATGAGTTGTACCGGAAGTGAAGAGAATATCATACCCAGAATGAATATCAGAGGAATCGGCATCAAAATGATGTAATAGTTGTTGTTTAACTTTTTGAATCATGCTATGAGTTCTATGGGCAGCAATACCGGACGAATGTGGATTTGCAAATGTAAAAGATTGACATAAGGATAGGATTAGGTCTAATTGGGATCGACTTGCAAGTGCTGCCCCTGCATAGTCCAAGTAGACTTCATATTCTTTGCCATTATTATTTGTTAGATTAGTAGGACGATTCTTTGCTATTATGGATGGACTGAGGAAAGGATTTGAAGATTGGGCTGAGATGGGAGGAATTAAATTAGGAAATTCATTGGCTCTCCAAGAATCAATGAAACCACGTGGAGAATCTGGATATCCATAATCGTTTTTATTGTGTTTTAGAAATAAGATTTTCTTTTCTATTCGTTTTTTATATTCATCTGTGTTTTGTTTCAAAATGGCAGCAGTCTTGTTTTGTGAGATTGTGGAATTTGATGTTTGTACATCATTTCGTTTGTATTGAAGTCTCACAAGCATCATCAACAAAATAAATACAATGCTCATCAGTATGAAAATGATCGCATGCAAAAATACGAAACTGTCGTTCGTTAGAGGAGATGACTCCAACGGTGAATCCAGATTGTATCGATGCGGATATTCGGAGTGATTTTCATGGAGTAGAGGAGAATCACAAAAAGGATTTGAAGCACAAAGCTTTCCGTATTGTATTATCATTTTGGAGTTATGAATGCTTCATATCATGGAATAAGATGTATATTGATAATGAAAAGGGAGAGTTGATAACAGAGAAGATAGATCCTATCAATAAGATGCGAAGAAGAAGCTTCTGTTTTGTGAAGGATGACGAAAGCATTTATTAGAATACGAGTTCTACGTACTTCTCAAAACAAATAGAGAAATTTCTATTAAAATGTAAAAAAAATGCATCAAGATTATTTATTATTATTATTATTATTATTATTATTAATATTTAGAGATTTCTTAGCTTCAAATCGCACCCTCTCTAGGTATATTATTATGTATATCTCTAGCTATTTCTAACTCCTCAAAGCTATATCTCTAGCTATTTCTAACTCCTCAAAGCTACATAAGATACATTAAAAAACAACCAAGAACGTCACCATGACAACCGCGCACAGACCCACCTGGAAAGCCGCCGTCGGAAGAGCCGCTGAGGGAGGATTTGGAGGACCTTCCTCTGCTAAATCCATCCTTGACGTGGCGGCGCATACCAAATTGAAGGTCCGAAAGGGACATCAACTCACACATACACAAGCCAAACGTGAGGAACTCTTACAAAAATCCTTATTAAAGCTTCAACAGGCAGAAGCCAAATTGAAATTAAAAGTAGACCCACGGGAGATTATACCGGAAATGGAAAAGGAAGGAGAATTAAGATTGTTGACACAGACAGCAGATGTGGAAGAGACTAAATTATTAAAATATAAAGATGAGGATGAGGATGAAAACGAGGGCGAAGAGGATGAAAATAATGGATTATGGAGTGATTCTGAAAGTGACCTGGATGAGAGCGATAGTGACGAGGAGAGTGATGATAATGATGACGATGATGATGAAGATGAAGAAGCGGCCTTACAGGCAGAACTAGCTAAAATACGAGCAGAAAGGACTGCTGCTAAGGCCAAACAAGAAGAAGAGGTGAGATCTTTGTTTTGGAACTTTTTTCAAATATTATTTGTTTACACTTATGAACGTATGTATTGTGGTTCTCAGGCTGCTAAGGAGGAAGAAGCTAAATTGGAAGAGTCGGCTTTGTTAGGGAACCCACTATTAAATACATGCGGAACAACAACTGGGAAATTGAAACGTCGATGGAATGATGATGTTGTTTTTAGGAATCAAGCCAAAGAAGAACCCGATCGAAATAAAAAGCGTTTCATCAATGACACTGTCCGAAATGATTTCCATAAACGCTTCTTGAATAAATTTATTCTATAAATTCACGATTTTTAAAAGTATTTTCTTACGGATATTTTTAATTTTTACTATCCAATTACTTATTCTACATGCTATGATGGAGATCATACCTCAAAGTCTCATCCTCATCCTTAAGGCTTGCAAATTTATTCCTGAAACGTTCTTGCTAATGCTATTTTTATTGACCGAACTTATCTTCGGGTCTTTCTTAGATGCACAAAAAATAAAGTGAAAATTTTAATTGCAGCAGGATAAAATCACTCCCGTCAGAGTTGGACAACAAGATCCTGTTAGACCCAAACGGGCACATTTCCAATTTTCTTCACAAACATCTTGATTGTCTTTTAATTTGGTAGGTGGGTTTGTTGGAACAGGCGCTGAGGTCTTCATTTCCACCTCTTGAGTGCTATTCGAAGCGTCAAAACCTTCCATTGTAACAATAAAATAAAGAAGTTGGCTTTTACTAATCGCAGAATCCAATTTAAAACTTTCTACTTTAAGTGCATCTGCCCAAGCTTCAGTGGGTTCTATCATGGCACGATCTGCAATGGCATATCCTCTGTTACAACACAAGAAACATCAAAGTTAGACGTTGTTGGTCCATAACATCCTTCAACGAAAACATTTTATTTATATACTTACTTCCATGAGGGTTCAATGTCATCATAAATCGGTTTCATAATATTGTTGAACTCTTCCTCTATATAATCCTTATCAAATACCTCTTTTGTTATTGCTGTGATGGGCATGAAATTGATTAAATGGACATACACCGGTTTGTTTCCAAACCAAGTCGTCACTGTTACGTCCGTCATGGCAGAATTTCCAACCATGAGATTTTTTGCAAAGATGGGATTGTAGATAGAAGGATCACTTTTCACATCCTCTCCCAGACCATCAGAATGCATATGCCAATATAATTTCACAGAACGAATCTCAGTGGCAAGTAAAAGACGAGCAAAATTTTCCACATCTTTGCTCTGCTCTTTCCTCACAGACGACCAGAGGTATGCTCCATAGTAGCAATTGATACTCTCGGTAGAGCTTTCCTGTGACTTTCCATCCACAAATGCAAATAATCCCGATGCGAAGGAATGTCCATCAAACCAACTTTTATGGCGTGTAAATGGGAACGACGGGAAGTCGACCGCTTTGTTAGAGTTGGAATTCTCTCCATAAACAACATCAAACATAATAGAATCGACATGCGTTCCATATTCTTCAGCAAATGTGCTATTCAGTTTTCCCAGAATACCGCAAGCGTATAGTATGTATCCATAGTGAAAGTGATGATCATTGTACCTAGAGGAGGATATTAAAATGAGCAAAATATATTGTGAGATTTGATTCACACTCACTAAGGCATGTTGAAACATGTTTTGAACAGGAATGGAATTGCTACTACCTACCATCCATTTCCAAAGTCGGCACCAGAGTTTTTCAAGCCGTCGAGACTAACCATGCCTCCTAAATTTGTATCATAGACAAGCTTATCTTTCACCGTCCCGTTCAAAAAATCTGTAACATATGTATAAAGTAAATTCAAGAGGGTACTATACGTTCCTTCCGTGTCATCATCGTGTTTTAAATTATTTGTAATGTGTGCCAATTGCGCAACTCTTGCCACTTGCTTTCCGTATCCGTAGTTGTTTTCATTTAGATTTGGCAATACCAGCTTCATATCCAATTTGATGTTCTTCAGAATGGTATCTTTGACAGTAGCATTAAGATTTTGGATTCGATCCAAAGAATATGGAGAATCAAAGCCGGTTTCTGTAAGTGGTTCTTCCATTTCCCAACAGCTTCCTGTGACTGGAGCCATATATCCCTTGATTGTTCTATAAAATAAATTGAACTCAGTGACGCTCAAAATATTATTATTCGTCAAAACTTGAGTATGATGTGGTAATGATAACATAAGTAAATCATCTTTGCATTTAGTGGAAGGAGCTTGATCGGGATCATCGTACATGGATTTGGTTTTGAATTGGAATTGAATTTTTCCCAGGTTGGCATCCTTTGAAGAGGCTGGTGATGATTCAAATCTCCAGTTAACGTTTGCTCCGACAGGGTAAATCGTAGAGTAATCCATGAGTGCCTTGAAACCAGTTGATGTTTTTGTATCAACGTGATCATAAGTGTGAGGGAATGTATTTGTCTTATCGTAATCATTGGTTTGGAAAGGTGGCACAAATGCATAACGTAAAACCCCATCGAATGGCTCGGAGAATTTGACGTCTGTTTTTCTAATTACATCAAACTCTATCGTAACAGTTTTTGATGTGACCAAAAGGCAAGACACATCCTCCTGAGTACGAACAATGAACTGTGTTCCCTTCAGCTTGTAAGGCTCCAATCCTGCGATTAGTCTCTATAAGCGAAACATAGATAAGCAAGAAAGATGTTCACAATAAAATTGTAAGAAATATCAACGTTTTCTAATTGATATATTTCATGTAGAATTTAAATTCAAAAACATCCTACTCACTTGCCATGGAACATATACAACTTGACAATCTGACACTTGGGGGCAATCAACTCCCATAAAGGTAGATAAAGCGTGAATTACTGGAGTCATACCTTCATATCGTGCCGTCATCCATGGAGATCCTTGTACAAGGTAAGTTTCCCAATATGGAGACGAAGCTATAGAACCAGCAACACCATTGCTACCAGGAGCACTTTTACCATTAAAACGAAGAGTAACACTTAAAGGATCGAATTTTGTGACGTAACGAGATTGGATTGGCTCCTCTGCTTTGAATTTCACATCAGGATTGAAAATATCTCGAATAGTAAGGTCATCCATAATACGGCGAAGGGAGGAATAACTCATTGCCAAAGTATCATCACCCCATTCAAAACCGTAAGGATAAGCCACTATTGGGAAACTGTAGCCATCCCCTGTTACATGAGGAACGATCATATTGGTCCAAAATGCACCAGTTGGTATAGGAACTTTTAAAAGAGATTTTCCTTGTCTATCATCTTTTGGTGTACAATTCTCATAATTACCATCACACTCAACATCATTGCGTAAAGAGGGATGGAAAAGGGCAGGATTTATCACTTGGTTCGCAGGGACGTTATAATCGGATCTGTCGATGTGATCAAAAGGAACGTCTGTGATGGTTTCATGGAACGGTAAATGCACTGAAATAGTCACATTGTTCGACATCTTTCGGCCTGCACCAGAAAAGTTGAAGGAAGACGTCGATAAAAATAGTAACACCACGAAACAAACAGCATAAAGTGCATTTGTAATGTACACTGAAAGTTTGGAATCTACGGCCTTTGGTTCTGCCTCGTTTGATATTCCATTCTGACTGATCTTGCTTCCAGTTTCTACATCTTTTGATTCAAGCGAGCCATAACCATTGCTTGGATTTGCATTGATTCTTTCTTGATTTCCCATCACCTCAATATTTCTAAGAAGAATTGCTTTTTATGTCGATCACAAATTTAGAGCAAAGATATATATGTACCAGGATCTTCACATCATCATCATACTATACTCCGAACACTTTTCAACGCATTCTTGAAGAAAAAATCAAAAGACTTACGTCACATACTAATTTCAGTCGTACCAACCTAAGTGGACACATGCCTTACTTGCGTTTCGTAAGCAATTTACTACGTATGTAACTTACATTTCAAGTGTTATGAAGCAAAAAATAGTCCTCAACAAAATGATGATGTCATTAATGAGACTGGGCTTAAGATTCCTCTAAAATTAAGGAAATATTTTTTTAAAGTGATGAACAGAAGGCGAATTGGCTATTTTAATTTACTCCAATGAAGCCATCCTTTAATAAATAGAACGAGGGAACGAGGTTTCTTCTAAAGAAGTAAACAAATCAGAGTGTATTACAGAACCGCATGCCCATCAAATTGATTCAAAGTGAAGAAAGAATTCTTTTTTTAAAAGGAAAATAAATTGAACATTGCAGTGCCTGTAGGAACTCCAATTTAATCCACGATAGGAATTACATAGAAAACAACGAATAGATATTCAAGGAATATATATACATGTTCCTTTCCTCTTCTTCTTTTGTAGAAGCTCTACAGGTGATCCCAATGGAAAGGAATACTTGAAAACATTGAAAACAACAAACGAAAATTCTCCACATAAATAAACATTAAGTTGCGTTGGTTTCTGCTTTAAAACGTTTCATAATTCATATGCTAGAATGTTTTATGATTTCATATGAGTTTAACTATTATCTTTCCATTTTCCAATCATTTGTTTAGATTTCCTCTGAGATTCAATTTTCATCTCTCTCAATTTGGCTTCATGCAGAAGTAACTGCATTTCCTTCGCTTTCGTTTCTCGTCGTCTAGCAATTGCTTTTTCCTCGACATGTGCAATTCTTCGTGATAAATTATCAAAATAAATTGACTGTAAACGTCCGCGCGTTTGTAGGTCTTTCTCTCTCGTTTGTTGCACTGAATTCTCTGCTTTCCTGTGCACAGCTTCTCGTAAAATCTTTTCTTCTTCTTGTTGTTCAAGTGATAGAAGAGCATGGTATGTTGGCAAATATCCCAGCGATTTGCTTCGGAAATATAAACGCTTTATTTTAGGAACGAGATGAAGCTCCCAATCTACAACTTTTATTTGTTGCTTAATATTTGTCCCTTTATTAGCTAACATACTTTTCAAGCGAGCAAGAACTCCTATTGCCTTAAATTCATCATTACCATAAATAAATGAATTTACGCCGTACCTCTGCACATTATTTGATTTTCTTGAAGAATCCCACTCTTCTCTCACAGCAGACCAATACGCAACTTCCCATCTACACCACTCTATTACCTCACTTGTTGAATATCCTGATGGATTATCGTAGATCGAAGAATTTGTTGAGTTGTTCTTGAACGGGAGCATATCAAACGGATTACGACTTAAATCTATAAATTGCAACTGGTCCAGTAGTTCCGTGAATTCGAGTGGAATTGCCCTTAGTTTATTGTGATGGAGATTTATCTTTTTTACATTTTCAAGTTTGGATATTTCTTGAGGAAGTAATATGATTTGATTTGAGGCAAGATCCAACTTTGTTAGTTTTTTCAGACTTAGACAGAAAGTACTTGAAAATGATGTTATATAGTTGCTTGATAAGTCAAACTCCTCAAGTTTACCTAACTCCGAAATGGATAAAGGCAAATGTCGGATTTTATTATTAGCCATATTTATTTGCTCAAGCATCATTAATGCTCCAAAGGCATCAGGGATAGAATTCAAGCGATTGTTTGATACGTTTAGGAATCGTAAAGATTGTAAGAAGCAGAATTCTTTGGGTAGAGACTCAATTTTGTTCTGTGACAAATCCAATGTCTGTAGCATAACAAGCGCCCCAATTTCAATGGGAATCGATACAAGACAATTCGAATGTAACTGCAAGTCCTGCAACGAACCCAACAAACCTACTTCAGCTGGAAGGCACTACAAAAAGATCATCAGCGCCCCTTTCCTTTACTATTTCAGTACATCTACACTATTTTCTGAAAAGTTATCTTACCTCAATTTGGTTATTAGAAGCGAAGATGCGCTGAACAGAATCAAGATCACCAAGACACGAAGGAAATTTCATTATTTTATTCTTTTTCAAATCCATATCAACCAATCCATTCCATCCTCTCAAATTTCTTGGCAGATGTTGTATCACATTTTGTTGAATTTCTAGTTTTTTCAAATTTCTTAGATATCCGAACGAATCAGGTATATTCTATTTTCCAGTGTGATTGAAACTTGAGTGCACTCATTTTAGATTCAATACAAGAAAATATTTCACTCACATAAATCCGATTTGATGCAAGATTTAAGTTCTCAAGTTCTTCAAGTAGGCCAATATTTTCAGGAATCCGTATCAAATTGTTTTTCGAGAGATTTGTCTGAATAAGGTTTGATAAATGACAAAACTCATCAGGAAGAAGATAGAGGTTATTCTGACATAAAGAGAACTTCTCCAAGTTGGATAAATTTCCAATAGTTTTCGGGATTTCCATCAACGAATTACAATCTATTTCGAAAACTTTCAGCGATATTGCGCCGCCTATCCCGTGTGGCAAAGATGCAATCTTATTAAATGAACACTTTAAAATAACCAATCGTTTCAAATGCTTTATCTCCTCCGGTAAGGTCGTAAGTTGGTTTCTATTAAGATGAAGTATCTCAATATTTCCAAGGTTTGAAATCTCTAACGGAAGGTTTTGTAAGCAGTTTCGTGAGAGGTTTAATCGTTTCAGTGCATTTAAATGAAAAAAGAACCCGTCGTTAGGAATCTTGGCTAGCAAGTTCCCAGATAAATCAAGATCGACTATGGTGGAAAGAACGTCCTTTGATTCTACCTCTAAATATAAGTAATCAGGAATTCTCTTTATGTTGAGATTTTTCAGAATCAACGTATCTTTTCCTTTTTGTTTTATTTCCTCAGCACAAGAGACTTCTTTTTTAGTTTTGTTCAATGATATTAGATTGTTGTTATAGCTTGCTCTTTGATCCAGCTCTATTTGCATTTTCTTTAGGATGTTTTTTTCTTCGATTTTTTTCTTTTGTTGCTCTTTGCGTTCTATATCTGTGTGGACACGATGTTCGTGTTTAAATAATGAACGCGCAATCAGTTCATTGCGATGATATGCTGCCACCTGATCACTTTTTGACCTAGACTTTCTATCTTTGTAATTTCTTGCCTTAGCCCTTAGGCGATAAATCTAAGAATATAAAATTAAAGCACTGATTTTATTAGTGTGCATTAAGTTCATATATAAGATACTATGATTCATAAATTTCACCTCTTTTTTTGTAGTTTTCATTACGTTTAGTAGCTCTTCGTCTTTCCTGGTAATTCTTTTTAGTAAATCTTCTCTCCTACTTAAATTCAAAGATTTGAATACATTGGGTATGGAATTAAGAAGTTTTTCAGGGATACTTGTATTCTTTTCCTCAGAAGTTTTGACTTTTGTTTCTTTTTGTGTATGCTCAATTTCTATATCGGCTAGATAAAGGCACCAAATTTTCTTAAATAACTCATAATCCATTGAAGCCCCCTTCGTACCTTGAGACTTTATCTTTTCAAAAAATAGAGAAAGCTCAATCTCGTTATGAATTGTGCTAGTTTTGAGTGTTTTGACGCATTCAATGAATTGACGTTTATTCATGATTTTGTTTTTATCACAAAATGAAAAATAAACATCAAAAGGAGATTGAATTTCCAAATCTTCTACATTATCAACAGAACTCACAATCATTAGCGCTGTTTCTAGTTCTGTGAAATCTATGACGTCTTTGTGATCTGCATGAACCAAATCGAAGATTATTTTGGCTCTCGATTCGAGAATGACAATATTGAGAATTTCTAGAGCAAATTTGAACTCCTCAAAATTAACTGTGGTGGTTACATGCTTTTTTTGGTTTAGAATCCGATGGACAACTTTCGTTTTTTTCGAGTAGTATTCTAGGAAATTAAGCGCTTGTTTATCAGTCAAACTAGCTACATCGTGATATCGAATTTGCCCCAGAGTACTTGATAATTGTTCAATAATATTATTGTAACGCGAGGACAATAACACAGTCTATTGAAAATGAATGTATATTTACTTACTGAATTGTAGTGGAATATGGTGACCTAGTGTGAGGTAATGTATATAAGCTGGGTTTATTAAGAGAAAAATTAGCATATCCTAATACAATGGGAAAATCTGATGTGGGAGAATTTTGTTTTCGTTTGACAATGGCAAACCCCATGACCTCTATCACATCTTTTAAAGACAAATTTTTCATAGAAACATCGAATTGGATTGGACCAATTTTGCTCTGATACATCTTTTTTAAACTCATTGTATAGTCTAACAAAACACCATTTTCTTCAATGTCGACCATATGATTCTTAGATTTTTTCCGTGTAAGATAAAAAGAAAGCGTTGAAATGTTGTGTTCTGAAAAATTGTCTATTGTACTATTCAATTGAAAACTTTCAACAGAGATTTTAAATCCAATATCTTTCATTGACATTATCTTTACTTTTCCCTGCAAAACCCATGAAAATTGTGTCTTGCCGGCAGAAGTGCCTCCAAGAATGCTGTACATTGATTCAGTGCACGACTGAATTTTCCCGTATTTTCGAGTTATCCATAGGGGGAACTTGCCATTTTTTACAAGAACTTGTGACCTCTCGGGATCAACACAATGTTGTATTATTGTATCATCACAAAAATATCTTCCTATCATACTTAAATGCAGGTAGTCTCCAAGAAATTGTTTATTCTCTAGAGTTTGTGCTAATGATAAACTGAAAACATTTAAAAACATGAAAATCAAAAAAATAGTCAAATTTTATTTGGAATTTTATCAGACAGCAGCAGTTGGATTCCTATCTACCGTATTTATTTATTAGTATTTATTACCTTACAAAAAATAACTAAAAATCTCGCATTTTTTCTACTGTTAATATACGTTAAGTATTATTACCTTACCGTATTTATTATACGGTACCTGAAAAAGAAAATTTATTGTTTACATTAAAACCAGTCCCAAAATAGCTACAAACCTTTTTGACAAAGAGTAGACGATGGAATCACTTCGATATGAAGATATACATGAGGTAGCTGAATTAATTGTGGCCGCGTTTGAAGAAGATCCCGTTTTCAAAGCATCATTTCCAGATCTATGCCAGCGTAGGTGTATTTTGTACTCCTCCTTTGCTTCGGAGATGCTAGCTTTCTCAGGTAGTTCAACCCGTGTGATTAAGGGTTATGTGAACGATGAGGAAAATCGAAACCATTGCAATTCCCAAAAAAGAATTCTCTCTGTTGCTAGTTTTAGGGAAGAAGGGCGCACCAATGTTATGCACTGTATGCGGGTAATCGTAGCAGGAATACTGCAGTGGTCCTGCTTTTTTGTGAAGTACGCTTTAGAACACTTTGGGGTTTGCAATCCTTTGACATATGCGTATGGAATTATCCATGCTTTCATCTCTTTATTTACTGTAAAATGTACATATTATTTGTTTTTATATGGAATAAATTCGATCAGATCTACTTTGGCGGAGACAAGCTTCTTAAAAGAAAAGAATTGGACTATGAAAAAAAAGAAAAATTTGACAATCATTTGTACAGCACCGGAATTTCAAGGAAAAGGTCTGGGGAGTCAACTCCTGAAAGAAATTATCAATGAACTGGATGGAAAACAGTATTACGATGGATATTACTTAGAATCTTCCAACCCTCGAAATATACCGTTTTATGAACGCAATAATTTTGTAAAAATTGGTGAAATAACAATTCAAGGACAATTAATAACTTTCATGGTGAGAGAAGCAAACTATAAAGTTCAGAACAAAATTTTTCCTCTTCAATAAGGATGACAAATCTTCCGGAGTATATGATGATGTAAAGCAATGATTAGATGCATTGCGTATCTGATTTATAGTCATGCAGGGTTGACCTTAAAAAATGTACATAAAAAGAAATCGTCAACTACGAAAAATATATGGCAATAAATCTGTTCTTCGAGATAAAAGTCATCAATTCTGATTGCTCTTCGTACGCTTTCCTTTCATGAACTGTGTTCTTTTTCCAACGACAGATTTATAGAATCAACCGATGCGCAATTTGATAATTCCCAAACCAGTTGCTGACAGCATGTATTATGTGATACTTTTCCATGTGAGGAAGTAATTTTTGGTGTGATCCTGTAGTGGTACTTAGGTACAAAGACAAGAATTTTCAGGAACTTTGCTCCTTTTTTTACAGTAACCACTAAATCATATCTTTGAGTAAAGCAATTGAATTCCTGTCGCTTGATGATACAATCTAATGTCAATTGGCTTACATACGGTCGGATCACAGCTTGAAATGCACGATTGCGATTCTCTGCTCGAATTGAAAGATTCTCACCATTCCACAAATCTCCATATTCATGAGTATTATCATGAACGTAATTCCATAAAGTATAATCAAGATCATTTAATTCTATAGCATGAATTGTACGTTCCAAAGCGTGAATTTGATCGGAGTAATCATTAGTTGTGAATGATTTGTTCGCATTTATATCAAATGGTATTCCAACTTCTCCAAGAAGAACAAACAGCTTGTTGTTTCCTGTTTCTTTAAGTTTGTGAAGTATTCTTTGAAAGGCTCTTCGAATAAAATAAGGTGTCAAGATAGGTGCTTGTTTTTCGATATCAATGGCAATCCATTTGGAGTACACTTTTTTGTTCAGAACAAATAAATCATACCAGTGTGGTGCCCAAGCATATATTTCAGAATGAAAGGAAAGGTACTCAGGTGCTTTTTCTACTTTAAAATCAGATAAATCAGGAGGAGACTCAGCAAAGATCACAAAGCGTTCATTATGGCGACGAACAACTTTCTCAATATTTTTGTAAAAAGGCACCATGTATTCTTCCATAAAAAAAGAATCCTTTTTATTTTTTGCCTGCTTTGGAAGGCTGAAATGATGAGGACGTTTCAATATTCGTTTTTGAGTTTTCTGATCTATTTCATACACGCCTACTTTTTTCCATATATCCAGATTGGGATGTTTCCATATGGATTCATTCTTTTCGTTTATCTTAACGTGCCGAACATACATAAATATAGAAGAAAAGTATGGTCTCCTCAAGGATTCACCACTCCCCAGTCTCATTCCATCAAAAGCACTCATTAAATGTCCTAATGGAGCGGGGAATAATGGTTTCCGCAAATCTTTCATTCCGATAAATCCAGGGCTAGGTTCATTCATTGAATTGAATCCCAATACATTTACTTTGTCTTTTAAAGTGCGCGCTACTACGTCTAAGTAAGCTAAATAATGCCTTTGCAAGAAGCATTGAATAGATTCCTCTTCCACATTTTCTGTATCATTGATATCATTAACGGTTTTTTTTTTCTTTTGTTGACCTTTTTCCTCTACCATTATTCCAGGTGCAAATGTATCCCCCGCAAAAAATAAAGTAAACATAGTCGCCGTTACCAAGCGCCCATAGTTTGAGGGCCATATCATTTGTGGCATAAGATCTTTATTGTCAGAGTTTTGAGAACATTGCTCAGCAAATGCATGATGAAGAAATGCTCCACCAGTCCTGTGAATTACATCTGAATCTGTTTGAAAGCCAACAACATCCAAAGTCCACCACGGAGCTCCATCTCCTCCTGAGAAACGACTCCAGACATCCTGATGTGGGTCAATTAAAATATAAAACCCATACTGAGCAGCTTTATCTACCAGATCGGACAAATAGTTCAAATAATGATGGTCAATAATGCCTGGACCTTCATGCATCACAGCTTCCCACGATACAGATAGACGGAGAAGATTGAATCCAAGTTGATGAGACGTTGAAAGTCGTTGCAAATGTTTTGACGCCGTGGCCAAAGGTAGTGGTCGATCAACGAAAGAAACGGAAGCTTTTGAAGAGTAAAATTCCAATGATTCGTGAGTACTTTTCAGCTGAGGGGGGAGAGAAGGTGTTTTCGCTGGCAGATTGATGCCTCGGAATCTAACTATCATTGGAGTTTCTTTATCCAGCTTAGTATTCTTCTTGTTGTTTATTGTAGGAGTACTATACCATTTGCCATTCTTATAATATATTGGTATTTTCACAGGAGTAGGATTTCCATAAACTTCTTCGTCCTCTTCATCAGGATATTTCGAATCATTTGAGTCGCATTTATGCCATAAAAAAAGAGTAGCGGAAAGGATCAATGCGGAACAAAATCCGGCCAACACTATTGATTGCGGAAGGAAACCATTTTCATCCTCATTTTTCTTGAACGCGGCTAATACCAATTTAATGAAAGACGCAATAAAGCCGATAGCAACAGCAGGAAGATGAAAATTCTTTGTGATTGCCAAGGTCTTTAGAATTACACATAGTATAAGATGATAAGGATGCATTGTAAGAAGAGATCAAATTCTCTTTCAGTTCGTCATTTCAGAAACAATAAAATAATAATAATAATAATAATAATAATAATAAATATTAATCAAAGTTGCCCCTTCAAAGAAATGAATGATGCTAATAATAATTCACATTGATTAAGTAATTTATTTTCGATCGTAGACGAGACGTAGAGACTTGAGATCTGGAAGCATTTCCTTAGTTAAGCTCCTCGTGCGTTGAGTCTTCTACGTAACATAGTTGTGACACATTGGACGCCGATTATACGCGTAAGTAGATAAGAGTGCACAAAGCCCATTTGATGCCGGTCTTCCTACTCCCTATGTGTTTGTAATCTGTGTCCATATGAGTTTGAAAGGACACATCATGGATATGTCCCACCATGAAGTGGGACCAGCCAAGTTGCAATTGTGATTGGATTGGGGGTAAGTGTTTTCTATGTTGATGGGATCATTCGTAATCCATGCTGTTGTTGTTGCGAAGAGTATTTGTGTGGCAAGAACTTCATATGTATGCATAGATTTCATCTAAAGGTCGAGCTTGTTCTCAATGGATTTTCTCATAAGGACTCTTGCCTTCCGTCCTTTTCGTCCTCCCATGTGTTCTCTGGGTAACAATTCGTGGTGTTCTGAATGTTTCATAAGTTTCCTTGCAACTAGAATTTTTCCTGCAGTTGTATTCCAATCTGATTTACTAATTATTTACTTTTATATTATTAACTTTCTTGAATGTCATTATGTCAATCATTCTATATTAATGTTGGTATGGGTTTCCTGTTTGAAATGGAAGATTCATGGTGAGTGTCAAAAGATGAAGCAGTTGTTTATCTTGGCACATCGCCTTGTATACTCCGTTATACCTTCCAGATGGAACCGATGCCTTATGTTCCTTGACCATTCTCCATGCGCTGGAGATATCTGACGGAGTCATCTCTTTAGGTAAGCGGGGTATTCGTCCATCATCTCGAACTCTTTCCAGCATACATTTAGTCCAGTAATCCGTTTGTGGGGGGGGGTCTACTTTTCATTGGCGATACAATTTTGAAAATTCCGTTTCTGCAAAATTACATAATTTCTTTCGCAGTGGATCTTTCATCAGAGGTGTATTGTCCGTCTCACTATACTTATTTTTTTATGTCATTTTGGCATAACGAAACTAGTAAATATGAAGTGGAAGAATCTTTTTTTGTTTCTGAAAGAATTTGATCCTATTGAAAGTGGGTATAGCAGTTTCAATCGTTATGAAAAACAGATTGTTCTCTTTCAGAATAGTTGTACCCCAAGTGACGAGGCCTTACTTATATTTTTTATGTTAATTGGGGTTTGTGGGTATAAGAGATTAAAAAAGATTCAAGTGACCAACCAAAAAAAAGGAAATTAGTGTCCAACAAGAAGTACTCAGGATGGACATCTAACAATTTACATAAATTCATAAGTTCTGCAGCTTGGTAGCAACAACAAGTGCTACACAATTACTTAAAAAAATTAGAGGAGCGATTCAAGACCGGCAATAAATATCATTGTATGATCAATGAAATTGTACCAGCAAGCTGTGATGAGGTAACCAAAAATGATTCACCAAGCAGTGTTGTAGTCCCATACATTGATCTCCTTGTTCCTTTCAATGACACATCATCTACTGTTGTATCACCTCACACTCTGTCTCAAGAAAATAAGGAATTTGATCCTGCTCTATATGTGCCTGAATCAGATATGGAAGATACTCAGGCCTCTATAGAGCTGTTTGGAGACACTGCGCCACAGCATGTTGCAGTATAAATGATTTGGTGGCACTACATATTTTAGATAAAAATTTAACAATACATGAAATAAAAATCAGTAGCCATTTAATCTCTTTCATTCTTGCACCATCTTTTTTTACCCACAAGCGCAGGTATTGTTCCTCTGGTGTTAGATGTGCAGGAAGGTCTGCTTTGTATTTCTTGAACAACTTTGAATACAAACTAGGAACATGGTAAGTGAAGCCTGGGTTTCTTCGTTTGCATGTATGCTCAAATGTGATTACTACTCTTCCATTTTCTTGATGGCTAACATCTTTCTTTTGAATTTTTGTGCAATCGCAGACCCTCAGGGCACATAGTACATCAAAGCAATACCAATTCCTGCAAGTTACTCTTTCTTGTCTTCTGACTTTGCGCATACCTTTAGAACAGTATCAATCTGTTCTGAGGTAAAGACTTTACTCTTTTTGCACACATAGGTACTTGTATTCACCTTTAGGAAGCGCTGGAGCCTCAACATGCTGTTCAACTTGAAACTATAGTTCGTGATAAAGTAGTGGTTGATACACGAAATCATTACATAGAGTGTTGATGGAGAATACGACCGTCCTTGCGTCACAAAGAATTCAGTTAGGTACTGATCCAGTAAGTCTTTGCTTGTATTCTTTTGTATTTTCTTCTTTAAAGCGAACCTAACCCACATCTGTTGATACCTTTGGTACATATAGGTGGTCTTCTTGTTTTCAAACATAGTATCTACCATTTCTGATGCAGCTTTTTGAAATGGAATATTGTCGCTTTCCATTGTTTTCTTGTCAGAGTTACGGTAGTCTACCAGCATATCTTCAACGCTCATTAGAAGCTTTTTTAGTTCAGGGTGCTTCTTCAAAACCTCAATGTCCTCTATGATATTTTTATCATTAGCGCATACAGGTTCATCCTCTTCCAAATCATTATCTTCTTGAGTCAATGTTTTATCATCATTCACTTTTTACTTTTTTCCTTTACTCTTTTTCTCACTCTTTTCTTCTTCTGTATCAACTAGTTTGCTCGCCAAAGACAGTGTTACATTGGAGTCCTTCGCACATAGAATTGCTTCATGTACATCCTTTGCGCTATCCAGAATTTCTTTCGAGATTTTGGTCATCATGTATGATACCACCTTTTTCTTTCCCTTCTCGTAACTCTCTCTGTCCTGTTTCTAACAAGAATAGAAGTTTCGTTTGGTAATTCTTTTGCTTGTGTTTTCTTGGGACTTTTATTTGAAGTTGGTGGGGTTGCAGCAACTTCCTTTTTCTTGCGCTTGCCTTTAGTCTTTGACCCTTTGCTCCTAGTAACCATTGTTTTAGTTGAAGCAGATTTCTTCTTAACAGAAGATTTCTTGCGGAGACTCCTCGCCCCATCGCCATCAATGGTGGAGGAGAGTAAGTTACTTGTTGCCTTGTCCTTTTTGCCTTTCATTTTTTTATGACAATAGACTAACAAGAATAACAATAAATTTATCTTTTATCTAATCTATACATTAACATACTAATAATCTATCTATTGTTATTATTCTAGAAACTTGTAGTAATATTTGTGTGTTCTTGAAGTTAGCAGTTCAACGCTACATTGTCGTTGCGTTTTTGTCTAATGTTACACTAAGTTTAAACTAATTATAATGTAGTAATATGAATATATTGTTCGCTTTATTAGGTTTGTTTAGATGTTAGTTATTGAATATACACTCTTAAATCATTGCAGTTGCATCGCCACAACTACAATGAAATTCAAACTAAGAATATCTTTAATGCTAACGATAAACTACATTATTCCTACACTTTTTCGATTTTATATATAGATATTTTTAGAAACATGCCAAGATCGTGTGTATATAAAACGGAGGATAAATTTTATTCTGTCGTTTTCTAATCTAGAAAAGAGTTGATAAGAATTATCGGGCTGTTTTCTAGAGACCATAAATTATATTGGAAAAAGTAGAAAACAGTCGATAAAAATTATTCTGCTGTTTGCAAATATAGAAAACAGTCGATAAGAATTATCCCGGGGCCTATAAAGTGGAGAGTAAGTTTTTTCGGCACTTTGAAAATATATCGACCGTTTTTTCTATGAGTGAAATAGTTGCAAATATTGTCCTCGTACAATTGCCTAGACATTCGTTAAACTAATATATCAGAACAAACAAACAAACGAACCAACATACTAAAATAGATGTAGAAAACTTTAAATTTAGAAAACGGAGAATAATGTTCTAGTCGGGAGACTAATTAAAATGAAGCCTTCAGAAGAAACCAAAAAAGGGAATATTTGAGTCGTGAATACACATTATTGTTCTTTATTCAATTCTTTTTATTGTTAATATTATTGTTTCTTCATTTTAAGCACATCAAATAAATATCTGCAAGAATGTCAACCAATTGTCGCAGGTCAGGACGACGAAACCGTGATTTCAGGAATGATGATTTTGAAAAAGTTGATAATTTAACGAAGAGAAACCAAGACGATTCAAACGAGGAGAACATGCTTATGCAATTTGCAACTCCACCCACAAGAGGAAGGTATACAAGAACAAGAACTAGGAGTCGTCAATCTCAATCAAAAGCTCATAAAAGTAACAGAAATGAATCGAAAAACTATGATGATATCGATCAGCCTAGTGAAATCTCGTACAACGAAAGTGAGGAATCCGGGGAGGAAGAGACTGAAGAACTTGAGATTGTTGAGCCTTCTCGAAAGGACCAACGTAATGAAGCAACAAACCCTAAAGGAAATAACGTGGATTCTGAAAAAGAAGAAGAACTGCAAGGCCGGCTTCAAAACAGTCAATTTTCCTATGTTGAAAGTGAAGAAGAAGCTGCCGATGTACAAGATGAGCATGGAAGTCCCTGTAAGGTTGTCAGAAAAACAAGAACATTTTTTAAAAGCAATCCGCGAAGGAAAAAGCACAGGTTTTATGTTGACGATGATGACGATGAATACAATCCCAATGAAGATGAAAATCATAGCACTGATGATGACGCCGAATTCATTCAAAACGAATCTTCTTCCGAAGAATCTGAAGCACCATTCGTGTACACTCCGCGAAGAAAAACCCGAAACAGAAAACTACGGTCTAGAGCATTAGAGTCGAATTCTTCATCATCAGAAGAATACGAATTCGATCCAGATACCTCTGAAGATGAAAATATTCCTCTTTCTGAGATACGAAGAAAAGTATTGCTATCGCCGTCAAACATTTGTCCCGAATGTCCCTCTAAAGTTGATGCAATTACATCATTGCCTCTTTCCAAGGTTCATGTATGTTGGATAGCTCCTGATAAGCAAAGTCGTCAATGTTTCAATCTTGATACCTTGAAAAAGGTTTCATTAAACTGTACTGTTGCTACCAGACCAGTCAATAATGAGGACTATGAACCTAGTTGGAATGCTCAAGAAGGACCAGAATTTCTTCAACCACCACATTTCCGCACAGTCATGGAAGACTCAATGAAAAATCAAATTGTAGCAAAATTTGGCAGAGAAGCTTTAATCTTACATCAGAGCTCATCAACTTACACATCATTACCATCACAGCCCCAACCTTTATATTCCATCTCAGATGAATACCCTGGATATAACTTTCTTGATCAATTAAATCAATATGCTCGAAGACAAATGGGAAGCGCAGATTTATATTGTTGTCCTTTATGCTATAACGAAACATATCGTCGATTGATTTTACAGCAGAAGGGAAGGATAATCGATATAGATGATGGGAATGAAAGTGACGAGAAGGAAGATGAAAGTGACGAGGAGGAAAAAGAAGAGCAACAAAGGGAGGATTTATACAATGATGAAGATATTCTAGATTATAAAATGGGTCCCATGACTATACTTGGAAGTTTTCAAGATGAATATTCCACTGCTGCATCCTTTTGTTACAGGAAATTAATTGAAGTCAAAAATCATATACGAAATGTTCATGATATTGATTGTTCTGTTCTAGATGGGAATGGTTTATTTCATCGATTTCGAGTAAGTTATCTTTTCTTCTTTGCGTTTCATATTTGCTCAATATTCCATATTTAAATATGTTTCACGTTGTATTTAATATATGTGAAATCGAATCAAATGCACAGATTAGAGATTCTGATGGCTTACTTCAAAGATACCTAAAACAAGCTACTCAGAGAGATTATTGGGCTGGTGGGTATTCCTTCGAGTTCGTTCAACTCTTGCATATCGCTTCAATTCATGCTGAAATTGGCCCATCAATCAATCCAAGCTCCTATCAATTTAGTAAGTCATTCCCACGCAGAGCCAGAATTCTATGGGAAATATTATCAAGTCCATATTTGAAACCAGTGCAAGGAGATCTAGATGCTTTTTTAGATGATGATGAAGTAGAGGATGAATATACAATCGAGCCACAGCAGCATTTGTCATTCTCACAAGAAGGGGATAATGAAGATGATCCTGATAAGGTTATGGTAAGAGAACTAAGACGACGAAGAGGCAAATCATCAGATATTTCAAATAGTGAGAATAGTGAGGATAGTGAGGCTAGTGACGAAAGTAAGAATAGTAGCAAAACTTCGCCATATCAAGAATTAAAAGAAAACGATTATGAAAATGATGAAGAAGACGATGATTGGCTGAAGAAGAAGCGTTATAAACCAAAAAAGAAAAAGAGATTGCAAACGACCAAAACCTATGAAATAGACTCAGATGATGAATCTTTATCTGTCGTGGAGATTCTACCAATAGGATCTAATGGTGCACTGCGATCAGGAAATAATACGAAAAAGAGAAGGAAAGTTTATGAGAGTAGCGATGACGAAAGTATATAAATCGAGGACGACCAAATAAATGAACATAGATTTTTATATATGAATTCAAATCATGGCATATGAAGTAAAGGCATAAGTGATTAAAAAAAAAAACAAATGAACTTTTATCACAAAAAGGAATGTTCAAGAATCAAGCATGCTTTATAATAGCTTTAAAGTAATGTAAATAAAGACTTTTACTAAGTGACTATGGGTGAAATTAAAAGTAATGAAAAATTAGGTTGATTAACGTTCAACATTTCTAAAAAGGATTTCGACAAGTGACAACCTATTACACTTAAATGCAATCAAAATTGTTTAGTTGATATGAATCATCGATTGCACTTTCTTTGATAGCTCCCCTCAAAACATTGATAATGAGGTTGCTTTTTTCCTCTCAAATGGATAAGAAAAATAGCTTCATTTCCCCTTTTATTTTTCTCCCCTTTAAACTGAAACAATAATATTTCAAATGAGGAGGAGATATATTCAATATCCATTAATCCCATTGAAAGGAAACATAACGAATTGAAGGAACAAAGGGCAAACACAAAATATGAAAATTAAAAGTACGATCTTTTTCTGCAATATTTTTTCCAATGTAGGATTTTACCACGCAACGAAGGTAAGATTGTGAAAAAGGTTCATTCGTTCCTTTTGTCTTTGGTGACAATAACCATAAGGTATGACACAAAGCAGTTACATGTTCGGAGAATCTTTGTTTCTCATTGACTATTTTTAACTTCTCCGAGATCATATGTGAAACAATAACGTTGTTTTTATTAATTCATGGATTATATATTCTAACACTATAAACAATATTCAAATAAAATTAGATAAATCGCAGGCTGGGAGAAGATGGTGTTCTTACTCCACAAGACAAGATTGCCTTGTTAGATTTACACAATGAGCTTCGTAGTACTATTGCCAAGGGAGGTACCCCTTATCAGCCTGCGGCAAAGAATATGCTAGAGCTAAATTGGAATACAACCTTAGCATCTGAAGCAAAAGCCTGGGCTGATCAATGCAAGACAGAAAATGATCCTAACAATGATAATGGTGAAAATATCAATCTAAGAGGGAAATCTGATGATGTTCTTGAAAGTCGATATCGACTAGAAGAAAATGTATTGTATTTCTATGGTGAATGGTTCCACTATAGGCGATCAACAGAAACTTGTTATAATGATCATGGGTGCAAGAGATATAAGCAAATAGCATGGGCAAATACAGAGAGTGTTGGTTGCGGCTACGCAGAATGCCCAAACAATGCATTGGGGCTAGGTGGCGAATATCTGTATCAGACAATTTTCATATGCCGATATTTTCCACCTGGAAATATTGCTGAACAGAGCCCGTACATGATTGCGGAAAATGATGCTGAAAGAGCTTCACTGTGCCCAAATGGCTACGTTGGGAATAATTCAACTAGTCTATGCGAGCAGAAGGTCACGAGTTCGCCAAGTACTCCCCCATCTACTGTGCCCAGCATTTCGCCACTTCCCACTATCACAATTTCTTCAAGTCCATCAAATTCTGTGTCATCAAGTCCATCAGTTGAGATAACTTCAGAACCAACACACATTGTAACGTTTAGTCCAACTAGCACTCCTTCGGTTTCGTCTTCCAAGGTTAAAAACATAAATTCTACAGCCACACCATATCTTATCTCAACATCGACACCATCAAGTATATCCACAATCATTCTGACAACACTTCCGTCAAATGAACCCTCGACAATGAGAACAATATCTCCTTCAAGCGCCCCAACTAAACGTCCCACAAATAGTCCTTCTTATACACCATCTTCCATTTCATCAATACAACCTTCTATCATGGCCTCTTCTATGCCGACTTTCTATTCTTCAAGTTTGCCTTCTACAATGCCATCGACACAATCCTCAACACACCCGTCAAATTATCCAACCATGCCACCATCTGTAACACCAAGCCTTGATCCATCATCAAAACCAAGCATCCAATCATCTTTTTCGCCATCAAACATACCATCAGCATCTCCTTCTCAAATTAGATCAGCATTTCCTAGCGTTAGGCCAAGTTTGAGTCCATCAAGTTCTCCAGTTGTATCCAGTAGCCCCTCAATGTCCATCTTTTTTAATTTGTCATCTGAGCAGACAAATGCCATATCATGGGTGGGAAGAGTAGCAACTTTTATAGTGTGTGCAATACTGCTTTTGGTACTTTTCATCTCAGTGAAATATCAAAATCAATGAAACTTCATAAAATAGAGGAAAAGATTTAGTGTTCAACAGAAAACATCATCTCATTTTTTTGTCGTGAAATAGTTTGAATATGTATAAGATTTATGTTGACAATAATTTCTTCAGTTTGAACACGGTGACATTGAAAAGCAATCAATCTTAGAACTTTGAAGTGAACAGCAATAGACTTTCTACAAAGCAATGGCCATTATTGATGTGATGGGGCTTGGTTTGAAAAAACTCATTGCAATGAAGTAGATCTAAAACGTATTCGGTCTTTAATACCACCTGAAACTTAGTGTTGAGGGTAGGTGAGGGATGGTTTATCTTTTTCAGACTGCAAAGACATTTTTGTCATCTTGTCGTTCTTTCCTAACGATCATTTGAATCATATCACCCACAGTTATATTGAAAATAAAGAACAAGTGAAACGTATCGTTGATAAGCTATATAATCTCAAATTTAATTTACATTAAAAAAAGATGACAACATATAATGTATGCGCAAATCGAGATTTTGCATCATCCGTGATTTCATCATAATAAGACATGACAAATTCAATGGAAATCCGTATCTTTGCGATAGGAGCATATCATATATATGTCAAACATCGAAAATCACTTACGCACAATGAGCCAAATTGCCTTCATTTGAGTTCACATTATTGCTCTTTGGTCCATCCATGTTAGAAACATTCAGTTGCGTGTGATTCTTGTCGTGCTGTCCCTGTTGGATATGCGCCTGTTGGTGCTGTTGTTGATCTTGAGGACCAGGTTGGTGTTTCTGTGCATGTTGCTGTTGGATTTGAGCAGCCATTGGTTGAATTTGTTGCATAGCAGCAGGAGTGGGGGCAGTGTAGGTAGGTACAGGTTGTTGAATTTGCTGAGGAGCATTGAATGCGATTGGGACATTGGCTTGGGCAGGATTGTGACTATTCCAAGTAGGAACGCTTTGCATTTGTGCCTGAGGTTGCATGGTAGCGGCGTTTGAAAATTGAGGAAAGAAGACAGCTCGTTGACTTTGATTTGTTGTTCCTGCATTTTGTCCCGGTGCTGGTACCATCATTGGCACCATCATCACTACCTGTTGTTGATCTGCATCGGTTTGTGAATTTCCTGGAGCTGGTGCTGGATTTTGCGTGTGAGTATGCTGAGTGGCTAAAGAACTCATAACGGCATTGAGTGGTTGGTTCATTCCACTTTGTCCAGCATTCGGAAGATGAAGTTGTAGAGGAGTTTGTTGCACGGATAAACCACTCTTAGAAGCATTAGAAAGTTCCTCTTTCAACTGCTCTATTTCGTTACGTTGGTCTTTCCTTTCTTCACTCAATTCTTCGAGTACAGCGACAGCCCTTGCGATAACTTCTGCACGATTCAATGTCGAAGTTGATGCGTTCTTTCCGAGCTGGATCTGGTTTCGTCTGATCCACTTCAACTTCTTCTTCATCTTGTCGTCATCTTGATTTTGACTTTCTTGCTCTTGCTTTTCTAATAATTCATGCTGCTCCTTTTCGATTTTGGCAAGTATAGCGTTCAAATCATCAAAGAGGCGATTGACATCTTCACGACGTTGTCGTTCGCGTTTTCTTTTTCGTTCAGCTCGTTCTATTTGCTTCTCGCCTTTTGTAATCGTTTTTGATGAAGACTTCGATGCAATATTATCATTAATATTGCTATTTGGTTGATTCTGGTGTATGATATTAGTGCCACTGTATCCTTGGTGATCTGGATTCATTTCGGTACTCACATTTGTTGAATGCCCTTGCGCCTGATGATGCTCTAGCTGACCATGTTCCATAGATCCATGCAAAGTGTAGTAATGGTTTCTATTATTATTTCCCCCGGCATTATCCTGTGGTTGCACATGATTCTGCATTTGATTGTGTTCCAAATGTTGCTCGTGATGCGAATGGGGTTGATGATGATTATTGTCAGCGTACATATTATCGACAGGATTCATCCAAACTTGATGGTCGTTTTGATCTAAATCAGACATTGCAGATCCCGTATAATTATGATGCTTTGCCGCTTGCTCTGAAGGTGAAAGAACGTTCTTACTCAAACCTGATGCTCGAAGGTATTGATTCAACCGATAATTCTTCTGCGATGCATTCAAATATTGTTTCCTTTTTGAATTTAAATTGTCAAATTGCATTACTTTTGTAGCAACAGAAACGTTGGCGTTGCAGGACTCTTAAATACCTTTCCCAAAAGGCGCAGCAGTGTTTCTTAATGAGAGTGTAGGGTATAAGGATACACGCGTGCTGAACCGTGCTTTCGCCAGCTTCCCACCACACACCCGACAATTCGAAATTGAATGCACACGCTCAATAAATTCTGAAGAATCCAATTAAACGCCACAGGACTAGCACGCGCTATGTTAATAGTTATAGGATTTGCTTATAATCAAGCAAAAATCAAATACCTCTAATGCATGGAGATAGTAATCATGCTTTTTTTTCGCGTGCGTATTATCCAGTAGTTTTCAGTACCTTAAGATGCTTTTCAAAATGTATTCCAAAATGTTATGGCATCTCGTTCTGTTGTAGTATGTTTCCACATAAAATAACTTACTTACGATCGCTCTTAGAAATATTCGTGCCTGGAAAGTATGGAAGAATTTCCCTCAGATTCCAACATACATACGTTCTTAT
>Ga0209092_10000313_pt1 | contig 46837 bp, 49 predicted proteins | sample FraStrMetagenome_FD_187446 | JGI IMG/M metagenome (GOLD analysis project Ga0209092, IMG submission 187446) | Marine eukaryotic phytoplankton communities from Arctic Ocean - Fram Strait ARC3M Metagenome (SPAdes) (version 2) | ecosystem: Environmental > Aquatic > Marine > Oceanic | place: Fram...
AACATTCCAGAGATCGACATCAAAGTTGACTCAATCGCAATCACAGCGGTAACCAAGAAGTTGAAAGCAAAGTGGACTCCAGAATTGGGTCAAGACTTGAACGCTTACCACAACTTGGATGCTGAGGTTGAATTGACTTCTATCTTGTCTGAGCAAATTGCTCTTGAAATCGACCGTGAAATCTTGCAAGACCTTATCAAAGGCGCTACTGCTGGAACTTTCTACTGGTCTCGTTCACCTGGAATGTTCGTAAACCGTTTGACTGGTGCTGAAATTGGAGCAAACACTGCTACTCCTGACTTCACTGGTACTGTATCTGAATGGTATGAAACTTTGATTGAAACTGTTAACGACGTTTCTGCACAAATCCATCGTAAGACTTTGCGTGGTGGTGCTAACTTCGTAGTTCTTTCTCCTGAAGTTGCAAACATTCTTGAGTTTACTGCTGGTTTCCGTGCAAACGTTACTGCTGACGCTGACAAAGGCGACATCGGCGCTGTTAAGGTTGGTTCTTTGAACCGTAAGTTCGACGTTATCGTTGACCCTTACTTCCCACGTAACGCTATCTTGGTTGGTCGTAAAGGATCTTCTTTCTTGGAAAGTGGATATGTTTACGCTCCTTACGTGCCATTGCAAGTAACTCCAACTATCTTTGGACCTGAAGACTTCGTTCCTCGTAAAGGTGTTATGACACGTTACGGAAAGAAGATGGTTCGTCCGGACATGTACGGATTGGTTGTCGTTCGCGATCTTCTAGGTGGCGCTGGTGGAACACCTGCACCATAATCTTATCTAACTGATAGATCTAAAGCCCCTTCTCTTCGGAGTTGGGGTTTTTTTGTTTTTAAGGCTTCGGATGACTATTTATGGAGAACAAAGAATCCACAAGGAACACATCATGAAGTACACTTTTTCAAACTACAAATCTTACAAAAAACTCATTGTAGACAAAACAACTAAATCCACACTTGAGCAACTAGTAAGGACTGGTGACATCCTTGTTCCAAATGGTTTAGGATCCTGCAATATTGAATTGCCTGGTTTGGCTAATTCTCACGGTCTTGAAGTCATAAAGATGGCTAGAACTGACGGTGGATTTCGAATCTCAATCAACAGAGGTCGTGGACAACTTAAGGGACTTGTAATGGCTCTTGACGAGAACGACAATTGTCGTATTTTTCCCATTGCTGATAATACAAGATCTGTCGTATTTACTGACGGCCTTGCTGATGGATCAAGCACAAAACTTTTGTCCGACTCGAACGATTGGTTTATGTGGACACTCGGAGGAAGAGCATCTGCGACTCCACCCGCCCCATACCTCTATCAGTCACCAAGCAATGGTGGACTTGCATCCAGAGAAGCTGCTGATGACGGAGAAGAGGAGAGTATTACCGGAAGAGGCGATGGAAATGGTTCCGGTGGATCTGGTGGTGGAAATGGCGCCGGAAATGGTGGTGGAAATGGCGGCGGAAATAGCTCCGAATCAGAGACCACACCCCGACCAGCGCCACTAGGTAGCTCAGTTGTTTCAGTCGACCTACTTACAATTACTTCAATAGTCGATGAGAACAACGTCTCCTATCCAATCGCCGGGGACACAATTGCAGCAGCTTCAACAACTTTGACATTCACAGGAACTTATCACAACGATGTACAAAGCATAACATTGTCAGGTCAGGAGACTGTAGCGCTTGGAATCAACAACACGTGGACTCACGATGTTGCACTTAGTAGCCTAGGGCGCCACACACTGGTCTTCAGAGCATTTGCTGAAGATGGCAGTGGCTCACCCTATGGACCGGAACGCCAAACGGCAGTTTTCGTCTTAGATGTGGAAGAATCGTCAGGTCATTTGCTAGGTTACGATCTTCTCGAAATCACACATGTGAACGGAACAGAGTGGTCAGATGGAGATTCAGTTGGCGCTATTACAATTCCATCTACAATTACGATTTCTGGAATATACCATGAGGATGTAGAGGGTGCAATAGCTAACGGAAGATCTGAATCGGGATCGCTATCTTTTGACACCAACAACAATACTTGGTCTTATACGGAGACCATAACAACAGTTGAGACAATTACTTTCTCATTTACTGCTTCTTATGAATACGACCTAGAGACCGAAACTGTATCTATAGAATTCGCAGAAGCCATTATCGAAGGAGAAGGCGAAGGAGAAGGCGAAGGTGAAGGCGGTGGTGGTAATGTTGATCTCACACCAGATTTGTTCACAATTACATCAACAAAGGATGCAGCCAATCTTGATGTGCAAGGGTCTGTTATCTCTGCAAGCGAAGACATAACTGTCTCAGGCGACATCTTGGTCGTTGGAGCGGCTCCAAGCATCAATGGAGCATCAGTCACCGTTAACGGTGACACGTGGTCCTATACGCAAACCCTTACAAGCACAACTACTTTAGACTTTTCCTGTATAGATCCGGGTAATGCGAACAACATTGATACAGAGTCAGTCACGATTGCTCTAATTGATCCAACTCAAGTGCTAAGTGTCCCAATCGCACAGAATCTTCCGACATTAGTCGACCAACCAGCAGCGACATTGGCCGTAACAGAGGATGGAGACATTCAATCAGTTGGAGATACTTTTGTTTTTGACACTAACAATGGAGGAACCTTTCCAACAAACGAAGATTTGTTTACAATTGAGGTTTTAATCTCTATGACAGGCAACATGAGAGTTCTAGACTTCATCGGAACCAGCTCCTACATCGAAGTCTTGGGAAACAAGTTGGTTGCCGGTGGTACTTTGTTCACAGCAAATCCCGAGTATGTTGACTCATCTATTGTAACTTCAAGCAAGACAACCTTGATTGACCTAACTTCTCAAAACATTGACTTAACAGATGGTGTCACTAGAAGACTTGTTTTAGTTTTTGATAGAAGATGGTCAGTGGGATCTACAGCCAATGACAAAAAAGGCTCATGGAGAATTCATGGTGCAATCGGAGCTCCGGGTGGAACAACATATCACACAGACAGATTTTTCTACTTTCCAAACATCTCTAGCAATGTTGAGCTCTTAAAGACCTCAATTAACATTGGAATGGGTAGTTTTGTACTTAAGAATCTTGTAATTTTAGAGAATATTGACTTTGCTCCAAATCAAATTGAATATGCAATCACAAATAGTGTAACCATAATTGAAGCGATGACATCTACCACTGCGCAAAGAATAACCACACCAGCGCATAGTGATGCCAATTTGGTAATCACTCAACCAGACATTCTTGATGAAGGAACGGGTCTTTTAAATGAAAGCTACGGTATCGTCAATTTTCTTACTAGTGCAAAATCCTACAGTCCGGGGATGATACATTCATTGAATGACTCTTACCCAACACATGCTCATGGGAAAACGATAGCGATTGGAGTCCAACTTCATGACGAATATCCAGAGGTCTTCCCTAGTGACGACTGGCGGTGTGTCATTTCTAGATTTGCTTGGAACTCCTATGGAACAACCCAGCATCTGAGGAACCAATTCCGTGGATGGGGTTTGATGCTGAAGCACGATTCAACCACAGACACTTATAGTGTTGCATGGGTTAAACAATGTCGCAACACCATCGGGGACGACATCGACAGTAATTATGCAGGGCTGGTCGCTGGTAGAGTAGACGGCCTAGCACTAACGAATCCAAATCAATTATCATTCATCATAAAGAGCACCCTAAGTGATACATACAGGGGATACAATTCAATCAATGTATTTCTGAACGATGCGTCGGCACCAATATTAACCTTCGATGTTGATAACTATTCATTCTCAACAAACTTTGGATCGGAAATGGAACTCTGGGATGCAGGGCCAGCTCCAACAAATACCAGCCAGGAGACAAAGTTAATTCTCGGCGGACTGAGACATCAAAGCTTCACCAACAATACAGTAAGGTTGTCAATAACTGGTGTATATTCGTTTTTCAAAATCCACTATGGAATAACAGACAGCGCAACAGATCAACAATTCTTGACCGACATTGCCACATCGTTCGCCGCAATTCCAACTCTAGTTGTTTCAGATTGGGCTGAGGAAAATGTTGACTACGCAGATTTAACAACATTGTCTCTTGATGCCAATGGCGTGTTTGTAAGTTCAGACCAAAATACTACTAGTGAGTTAGCAACAATTCCTAACTACTTTGCATTCGGAGACTGGACAGCCTCGGTGGTAAACAATAGCATTTCATTCTCTCTCTGGTTTAAATGGGATGGAGGAGTAACACCACCAACTAGTCCCTTGACATTACTAGAGTCATCTTGGACAGCCGGCTTTCCTTTTGAAATCGTAATTTCCAATCAACAATCCGTCCTAACAAATAACCGCAGTAATGCTACTCCTATTGGTGCACAAGTAACTGCTCTCTTGTCTGACTTAAATATTGACGTTATAGATGGTGGATGGCATCACATTGTGGTTACTAGATCCTATCTACAAACTAGATTCATTCCAATAGGAACCCATGATTATGTCGTAGTGGATGGGCAATTTGAATCAAGTTATGTTGCAACAGATAATCAGGCAGCTGCGCGACAGACGCGAGAAACAAATTCCAACTTTGAAGATTTTGTTTTGGGAAGTGACGGAAATGCTTTTAGTATTGATAGTGTTGAAATCAACAATGGTGTCAGTTTAACATTCAAGCAGGCAAAGTGGTTATTCGATCAGGGGAGGGGAAATGGTAGAATTGTCAATGCAGTTGCTCAACAGACTACCGATCTCTACGCAGTAGGGGCTTCGCGAATCGTTCACACATCACTCCTAAGCAGTCCGTTGATTGATGTTTCTGGTTTATCTATTGATGCAGATGGAAACTATACAGTTCCATCATCTGGTTTGGACATTAAGGACGTAAACTTTAGATGGGACACGACACAGGGTTGGCCCGGTAAGGCATATTCATTCTGGGCTAAATGTAATACTCCAAGCAATAGCAATAAAACTTTGTTTCAACTACACTATGGCCTCGGCACATTTATGGCAAATAACCAGGCGACTTTCGGATGGAGACTCCATACGAATACTGGAACGCTCAATCCTAAATTATCAACGACCATCGTCGCAGCACGCGAGCGGGATGGAAGGAATAACAGTTGGGCTGGATTTAGGCAGATCTTTCCGGGAGCCAACGACCTTTATTATGGAGACGAACTCGCTGTCCTAGATGGAAATATGAAACATTTCATAATTTCAATTGTAAAGAATGCCGACAAGAGTGTGACCATGAAGACATATGTAAATGGAATCCTAGTCAATGCAAAGACTGCTGGGACAAACTCAAAGTACTGTATCCGCAACGGTCTTGTAGGAGAATTTACAGTAGATCCAATAATGACTATGAATGGAGATATTGAAGTATTGCTTGGCGAGTTTGACGACACCGAAGCAACCAGCATTTTCAATGCAGCGAAAGTAAGCAACCCGTACGCAGCTAATTTGATATAATAGAAATGCATGCTTATCAAACCAGAAGCTGGTTTGATGACTATTTAATAACAAAAGGAAATAAAACAATGGCTAAAATCTCAAGAACACCTTATAATGGAGCGAGATACGTAACTCGTCAAATATCCAAAAGCATCACATTGAATTCTAAAATGACGGGTGAGGCCTTGTTTATTGATGCTCAAGAAGCATTGACGGTCAATCTGCCATTCTTAGATAATGGTGCATATTTTAAGATCATCTTGAAGAATACCAATGCAGGAATAGTAACGTTGACTTTCGCATCTATGAGCGGGATTGTTTTTTCCGACAACGGCTCGGCCACATCTGCTACATCACATGAAGCAGAAACAGAGATAGTGATCCCTGCAGACAGTGCCTCTGGTTCATTTGTTGATGTACTCTGCGATGGAGAAAGGTGGTATGTCCAAGGACTCATAGCCACAGCTTAAGAAAAAAACCATGGAGAAATAAAATGGGAATCAAGAAGAAAAGATTAAGAATAAAGATGGCGATGGCGAGAGCCGCTGCTCAATCAAAAGCTGCTGACGTTTCTGAGAAGATCACCGAAGCTGTCATTGAAGCAGTCGAAAAGATTGAAGAAGTCGTCGAAGAAGTAAAAGAAGACATCGCTGAAGCTTTGGAAGAAACTAAAGCAACAGTAGAAGATATCGTTGAAGAAGCGCAAGAAGCAGTTGCTGAAGTACAAGAGAAAAAAGTAGCTCGCAAAACAACTAAGCGCAAAAAGACAGCGAAAAAGAAATAACGAATTATTGTTCATTTTTTAACCTCCTCTCCTCCGAACACTCAGGTGCTCGGGGGTTTCCTTTTATTTCGACTATTTAGTAAGACGGAGGATTTACTATGGCATTCCCAACCCTAACGCCGACATCAACAACATCGGCTATCACATTACCAGAAGACGGTGTTGAAGCAGATGTTGTATCAACTCTAGCTATTGGCTTCTATTCAACTACTGCGTTTCTATCTGGGGCTGCTTCTCAAGTAGCTTATACTCACAAACGGCTTGGTGGAGATGTCTTAGACATTGAATTGACAGCAAAGAACGTCTACAACCACTACGAGGAAGCATGTTTGGAGTATTCTTACATAGTAAACCTCCATCAAGCTAGGAACGCTCTAGGTAGCGCTCTTGGCTCTCCTACAGGGTCTTTTGATGAGAAGGGTGCACTAGATGACCCATCCTTAAATGTTGCCTTGAAATACCCAAAGTTCCAATTTGACTATGCATTTAAGATTGCAGACAAGTTCTCCACAGAGTCGGTTGTTGGTGGAACCACACCAATCCACTCTGCTTCGTTTGACATTGAACCTCTGCAGCAAGACTACGATTTGCAAGCAAGAGTTGAAGAGATCGCTGCAGGACCGAATCCCCCATCTTGGGCAAGCGAACTTGGATCCGGAGACAAGAAATATAGAATTAAGATTAGACAAATGTTCTACGTAACTCCTCGACAGATGTGGAGATTCTATGGTTACTACGGCGGCTTAAACGTTGTAGGCAACTTTCACAACTATGGACAGTACGCTGATGGCTCAACGTTCGAAGTGATCCCTGCTTGGCAGAATAAGCTGCAAGCTATGGCTTACGAAGACCATCTCTACACAAGAACATCTCACTACTCATATGAAATCATTGATAACAAACTTAGACTATTTCCAATGCCTGATAATGTAACATGCAGAACTTTCTGGTTTAGATTTTCTATTGACGGTGGTAACCAGGCATTCGATGAAGGGGACTACGATTCAGGACTCAATGGCGTCAACAACATGAACACAATGCCGATGGAAAACCTTCCTTATGAAAGCATCAACTCAATTGGAAAACAATGGATTCGACGGTTCTCGTTGGCTCTATCAAAAGAGACTCTTGGACAAATCCGAGGCAAGTTTGGAGGAAACGTTCCCATACCCGGTGACAACATCCAACTTAATGCCTCCGACCTTTTGTCCCAAGCAGCGTCGGAACAACAAGGCCTCAGAGAAGAGCTCAACAAGCAACTTGATGAAATGCTCTACTCCAAACTAGCAGAGACTGATAAAGCAATGGTCGACAATGCAGATGCAATTATTGGAAAAACACCGCTAAAGATCTTCGTGGGGTAATATAGATGTCAGAATGGGAAAGACCAACACAACCACCCTCACCAATGTTCTTCGGAGAAAAAGAAAAGAACCTTGTCAAGCAAATAAATGACGAGATCATTGAGAGAGTTGTCGGACAACAAGTACTTTACTTTCCAATAGATGTGGAGTCGACAGATTTCCACCCTATTTATGGAGAAGCAATCGAGAAAAACTTCTTGCACCCAATTAGAGTATTCGCTTTGGTTGAGTTTCAAGGAGTCGAAACATCAGACATGGAAAACATCGCTCTAGATAAAGCAACAAAGATCAAAGTAAACTTCCACAAGAGAAGATTGGCAGAAGATCAAAACTTGTTTGTCAGAGAAGGGGACTTTGTCAGATTCGGAGAGGTTTTTTATGAGATTGTGAAACTACTCGAGCCAAAAATCTTATTCGGTCAGCCGGAAACAAGGTTTGAAGTTGGTGCTGAGTGTATAAGAGCTAGGGACGGACTATTCAATGCAGGATGATAACGAAATATCTCACCCATCAACGCTTGAGAACATAGACACAGCAATTTATCGCTTTATAGATGAAACTTTAAGCCCGAATACTATCACGAACGCGGGTCGAGAAAAAGTTAACGTCTTATGGATGGGCTCTGAAAGGACTTTTCAAATCAAAAACAATAAAGAACTAAGAGACAAGGTTGGAAAGTTAAGACTTCCGCTTATAACCGTATCTCGCTCATCTGTCTCTAGGGACGATGCCTTCAAAGGTTCTGTCCAAGCTGCCTATATTGGAGGCGACGAACGAATAACTGTACGGAAAGTCATCCAACAAGATAAGACTCAAAACTTTCAGAACGCTTCTAGAAAGCGTCGAGAAACAGGCGACGAAACAGGTCCTGTTTTCACAAGAAAGATTGTCTACGAGACAATTTCAATACCAAAGCCGACTTATTTGACATGTATGTTTGAGGTCAACATAAGAACGGAATACCAACAACAAATGAACCATATTCTCCCAATGTTTATGAATAGCATGAAAAACTATTTTATCATTGAGAATAATGGTTATCAATACGAAGCCTTCATTCAAGACGATTACGGACTCAACTCAAACCAAGCAAATCTTGGTCAAGATGAGAGAATGTTTAATGCAAAAGTGCAGATCAAAGTCCTTGGATATATCAACGGAAATGACCTTGAAATGACAGAACCATTCATTAAAAGAGAAGAGTCTATCGTTGAAGTAAAGATCTCTCGTGAGCGTGTTATTACGGGAGACGATAAGCCATGGAATAAGACCGGTGAGAAATACCGAGATTTGTGACTTTGGCTTTTGAGGCGACTATTTAATAAGAAATGAATATTTAAAAGGAGAATTTTTAATGCCTACCAAGTTTGACTTTGTGTCTCCAGGAATTGAACTGAGAGAAATTGACCAATCGGCTATTGCACCGGTTCCTGAGCAAGACGGAATGCTCTTGATTGGACGTGCCAAGAAAGGTCCAGCAATGAAGCCCATCAAGATTAACTCTATATCGAACTTCCACCAAACGTTTGGAACTCCGATGGACGGTGTTAAGAAAAACGATCCATGGAGACAGGGAAACACTGGAGCTGGAGGTTGGGCTGCATATGCTGCTGAAGCTTATCTCGCTGCGAATGTTGGTCCTGTAAAGTTTATTCGCTTAGCTGGTCTAGAAGAAAGTCCTTCAAAGTTGGCGGGATGGAATATTGCTGCAGGTCCAAATGCAACGACTGCAACGTCCAACACTGGTGCGATGGGACTATTCGTATCTGAGGTTGATGACGCCAACATCAACCCAACAGCAGCTGCTAGTCTTCAAAACGAAATACCGGCATCTCAAGGTGGACCAACAGCAGCAGGACTTGGATTCAATGCTGAAATGCTGACGACAGTTAACGGTGGTAGTGATTTAGTACAAGGTACCACATACCATATTACATTGGAGATTCAATATCTAGATCTATTAGACCCAACAGCAAGTATTACAATTGAATTTTTTGATTCTGCCAACGGTAACACATCTACCGGAAATGCAAACGAAGACGTTGACTTAAATTCGGCAGCGACTGCAGCAGACATCAATAACCTTGTTAAGTCAGCCTTAGATGCATTCTTTGTAGATCCAGCAAATAGTGCACTTGTTAATAACTCCTTCACATACGCACAATCTCCAGCTGGTGATCCAATCACAATCACTTTAGACGCCCTAGGTGGCTCTGGTAACACACGAACAATAACAGCTACTGGTGCTCTTGGTGGCGCTTCTACAGCAATCGCTCAAAACATTATCTCATATGATGCAGATGATGATACCAACTTCGCTAATGTTTCTTCTAGAACATTCTCTGGCGGTGCAAGCACATCGGCTGGAAATGGTACTCTCGCAGCTATCATCTACACCAATGGAGCTAGCGTTACCTTGACTGGTGATAGTTTTGATCCAAACACGCCCGCACCAGCAACTCGCGCAGAACGCTTCACTCGACAGAATACTTCTGGAGACTGGACTATTAACATTACAGACGGGAACAACGCAGACACATTTGCTTTCAACTTCAATTATGGAGATGCAAGCAATATTCGTAACGTTCTAAATACAGACCCAACTCTTATCACTGATGGTGTAGGTAACAACAGCTTAAAATACTTCCTAGGAGAGTCTTTCGACTACAACGTTGAAGAGATGCTCGACACTTCGAAAACTTTAGTAGCTTGGATTGCACACATTGATGACGGTGGAGGTTCTTTTTCAAACCACAATCAGCAACTAACTGCTGCGAAAACCGGTTGGTTTGTTGGAAAAGAAGCGTCGCAACAAAAGAGACTATTCCGCTTTGAAGCTTTAGATGAAGGAAGCGATTTCCACAAGAACTATGTTATCCGAATCAAAGACTTGAAAGAACCATCTCGAATAAATACTGATGCAACATTTACGGTAGAACTAGCTGAGGTTGGCCAAAGCGCTTCTCAATATGTAGAAAAGTTCACTGGTTGTAGCCTAAATGTAGATTCTACTGGCTATATTGGTAAGAAAATTGGAAACCTAAAGCTTGAATGGAATGTTACCAAGGAAAAGCAAATTACATCAGGCATCTATAACAATGTTTCAGACTATATCCGAGTTGAGGTCGCTTCTGGTGTAAATGGTTCTCATTTACCTGTTGGTTTTGTAGGACCTGTAAATGCTGGTGATTTTCAATTTTCAGCAGATAACGCCAGCACTTCTCTAGAATGGATGAAAGGAAAAGATACACTACAGACATCAAACCCACCGGCAACTAACCTTATCAGTGGAGCATTTGGCTTTGGATACACAGCAGAATTAAAGTGGCCCACTCATGAACTTTCAACAGAAAATACAAACAATCGCAGAAACAAAAATTATCCCGCTTCATTCTTGCACGGCTTGTCATACTATGCGCAACGTGGCGATCAATATTTTGGAGACATTGGTTATGCAAAAGCAGCCATCTCTCCTCACTTAACAGCCGATGAACCTATTGACAGTGCTGCATACGTATTCTCTCTTGAATATCTAAATACAGACGTTCTTGGTGCATACTATCATGACGCTAGTTTGGCTAATACGAGCAATATTGCAGACATTACAGCTCTTATTTCAGCAGGAGCTAAGCAGTTTGCAGCACCATTTTTTGGTGGAACTGACGGTGTCGATATCACTATTGAGAATCCTTTCAACGATACTCAATTGATTGCAGGTGGATACGCAGAATACTCTCTAGAAGTCGCTTTATCGCAAGTATCAGATTCGGACATTATTCGATATGATATGATTTCTATTCCAGGAGTTACTGCTACAAACATTACTCAAGACCTAATCTCTCTCGTTGAGAACCGTGGCGATGCACTAGCTATTGTTGACTTGGCTGGTATCTACCAAAGCAAAGAAGATAATGGTACCGCACTGCAAGGGGGAAGCGTAAATGCTATTATTGCTGAAGTCGAAAGTGGCTTCAACTCCTCTTATGCAGCTGCTTATTTTCCAAATGTTCGCATCAAAGATATATCTAACGGTAACGATTCAGTATTGATGGCTCCGCCATCGGTTGCTGCCATTGGCGCAATCTCCAAGTCAGAGTCCCAATCTCAACCTTGGTTCGCACCTGCAGGCTTTAACCGTGGAGCGCTGGCTCCTCTTGGTGGCCCCGGCGGTGCATCTGTTGTTGGAACCCTAGAGCACCTAAACAAAGCAGATCGCGATGCACTATATGATGTTAACATCAACCCCATTGCCCGTTTTCCTGCCACCGGTGAAACCGTTATCTTTGGTCAAAAAACTCTTCAACAAAGCGCGTCTGCTTTAGACCGCATCAACGTTCGAAGAATGATGATCCATTTAAAGAAACGTGTTGGCGATATTGCGAACACTATCTTATTTGAACAAAGCGTTGGAGCAACATTCAGCAAGTTCAAGTCTAGAGTTGAACCAGTATTGATCACTCTTAAAAACGAGTTTGGTGTTTCTGAATATAAAGTAATTTTGGACGAAACAACAACAACACCGGATCTTCAAGATCGAAATATTATGTACGCAAAAGTGTTTGTAAAGCCGGCTAGAGCTATTGAGTTCATTGCTGTTGACTTTGTTATCACTCAAAGTGGCGTTGAATTTTAATAAACACTATTTACTAGTAAACAGGAGAAATACAAAATGGGATTTTGGACAGAAAATACGACAGAGCCTAAAAGAAACTTTCGTTGGCGCGTAAGAATGGCAAACATCAACTTGCCAACTGGACCACTGGGTACCATACCAGGGATAACTAATGATGTATTGTGGTGGGCAAAGACAGTTGATACGCCGAGCTACAACATTACAGACGTAACTCACTCATTTTTTGATAATGAATATAAGTTTCCGGGACGAGTTCAGTGGCAGGATGTTAGTATGACCTTGGTAGATCCTATTTCTCCAAACGCAGTCTACATTACTAACCAAATTGTTCTAGCTTCTGGATATAGTATTAAGGGCTTAACTGAGATAAATGGAACACCCACATCAATAACTAAGTCAGGTGCAAACGCGGCTGTTGGCGATGTAACCATAGAAATTCTCAGCGGAACAGGCAACATTGTAGAAGCGTGGCAAATGAAGAATCCATTCATTACTTCTGCTAAGTTTTCAACACTAGATTATACCAATGATGATATGAGAACCATCGATCTAACTTGGAAATACGACTATGCCACTTGTACATCCAATGATGTCAATGGGGTAGCATACGGTGGCACAAACCCCACACAGTTTGAGCCCTAACAAGAGGTGACTAATGTCCTTTTGGACTGATACAGAAAAACCGGTCGAACCCAAGCGCACTTATCGCTTTAGATTATCATCTGATGGCGATATTGGTTTGGGTGCGGATAAAAAAAGCTATTGGTGGAACATAAAAAAGGTTGATAAGCCTTCTTTTAATGTTAGTTCAAACAAATATCGCCTTATAAACCACGAAATAAACATTCCAGGTATTGCAGTGTGGAACCCAATTAACATTGAAATGGTCGATGTTGGTGAGCAAGTAGATGCACTACTTAAACACCTTGGCGCATCTGGGTATAACCCTAGGAATTTAAGTGAGGACAGCGGCATTGCGAAATCACACTCTGGTTTGCTTCTGAACCTTACGATAGAACAATTGAATGGCGCCGGTGTGGCTTTGGATAGTTGGTTGCTCGAAGGAGCATTCATAACAGATGTCAAGTTTGGCAATCTAGATTATTCATCGGACGAATTTGTAATGGTAACCCTAACAATAGCATATGACTACGCTTACTTATCTACCTCAAGTACTGGTGCTAGTACAACGCCACCTGCCGCTGTTGCAGATTAACAATACAATGGAGAAATAATGAGTAGAAACTCAGACCGGCTTGGGCTTAATAGCCAGCCAGAAAGCGGAGAAACACCGCCACAAATGTTTAACCCACTAAGTTTTACGGCTCCGACAGAGTTCGTAAACCTACCCTCAAAAGGTATAGGATACCATAAAGAACACCCATTACATGGCAGAGATTCTTTAGAAATCAGATACATGACAGCAAAAGACGAAGACACTCTTTCAAACCAATCTTTAATTAAAAAAGGCGTTGCTCTTGAGAGATTACTTGAAAACATCATCATAGAGTCCGATATTGACCCCCTAACGCTTCTTATTGCAGACCGCAACGCAATACTCATCCAAGCTCGTGGGACAGCTTACGGGTTCGACTATGAAGCTCGTGTGACATGTCCCAACTGCGAGACGAACAACACCATAGTATTTGATTTAAGAGAGCCAAGTGTTATCGGTGGATACAATGAAGACCAGAACACTGTTAGGATATCTGACGATGGACTGTTTGCAACGACACTACCGTTCTCAAAGTTCAACATCAAGTTTCGTCTGGCCAATGGAATTGAAGAAAGCAAAATTGCTCAGATGCTAATCAATGATAAGAAAGAGTTTTCCATATCCGAACAATATAAAGAAATGATATTGTCAATTGAGGGACATACTGACCAAGATGTCATAAACCATTTTGTCGACAACATGCCAATGGCAGACTCTGCTCACTTTAAAGCATGTTTAAAACATACATCGCCATCTATCGATATCTCTGAGACGCTTATATGCAAAAGCTGCTCTCATGAGAAGGAGGTACGGGTTCCATTCGGGACCAACTTTTTTTGGCCTAACCCCTAAGGCAATGGAAGGTATCTACGAAGGATTCTTTATTTTGAAACATTTCGGAGGATGGTCTTTTACGGAGATTCATTCTCTACCAATCGGTCTAAGGACGTGGTTCATCGAAAGATTGAAGAAACAGTTCGAAGACGAAGCAAAAGAGATGAAGAAAGCCCAGAAGCGATAAACACGCTCTGGGTTTTATTGTTTGAACTATTTAGTTCATAATACGAGGGTTTACAGATGGGTGATGGTGCAGAAGGTGGAGACATATCAGTAGGTGCTTTGATGAAAGCCATCAAGGGACTCAAAGATCAAGAAAGGAAAGAGTTGCTAGCCGCACTTGGTGCTTCTGGTACTAGTTCTTTCATAACAGATAGTGATGTCAAGAAAGCTGATGATTACAAAAGAGTTATTCAGGCAACAGCTGCAGCCATGGGAGACATGGCAACGGCCGCAACTGCCCAACAAGCCCTTTTGGAGTCAGACTTTTTAAAGCAAATAAAAGATATGTATAAAGATGATTCTGTTGTAGATCTCGAAAAGAAACTCAACGATGCCAGAGAGGCTATGGAAAAGTTCAAGGAGGGCGATGAAGGTGCATTAGGTAGACTATCGGGCCTAATGCCAGACGAGGCATTGAAAAGACTACAGACTGGGCTTGAACAAACTCAAAATTTAAAAGATGCACAAGAAGCATATGGACAAACGACGGATACGGTCGCTAAGAGTATTGGAAAATTATATGGAATAACAGATCAATACTCAACAAGTACCCTAGGAGGCCTAGTTGAACTGTCGGCTGCCTTTGGTAAAGGTGGAAAACAATCTAAATTAGCGGCAGACTCGCTTCAAATGTCTTTAAAGAAAATATTTAACATGGGAAACATCGGGCTTAACATGCTCAATGGTATAAAAGACATTTCTTCGAAAATGTTCACCAACTTTGATAATGCTCAAGCTGCTCTCGCAAAGTCGACTGCTCAAGGTGACAAGTTTAGAGGAGTTCTTTATGACATGGGTCGTGAAGGAAATAGTTTCGGAATCACAATGGCCAACGCGGGTGAGGCAATCGGAACCATGGTTTCACAAACATCGAATTTTACCTCAATGTCCAAGTCGCAACAAGCAAGTATCGGCTTGACTGTTGCCAAAATGGAAAAACTAGGTGTCGCGACAGCAGATTCTGCTGCTATATTTCAAAACTTCAACCAAGGCTTGGGGATGACCGCCAATGAGTCTATTGCAATGCAGACCGAACTAGCCATGGCCGGGCAGTCAATTGGCATCAGTGCATCGAAAATTACAAAAGATTTCAATGCGTCTCTTTCAACGTTGATGGTTTATGGTAGAGAGTCAGTAGATGTATTTAAAGGCATAGCAGCAGCGGCTAAAACTGCTGGTGTTGAAACTTCAACATTATTAAATATCGCTTCCAAATTTGACACCTTTTCTGGTGCAGCAGAGGGAGCTGGAAAGTTGAACGCTCTATTGGGAACTCAACTTTCCACAACCGAAATGTTGTTGGCGACGGAAGATGAGCGCATACGAATGTTGGTTGAGTCAGTTCAGGCGCAAGGCGTCGCATTTCAAGACATGGACCGCTTTAGCCAGAAAGCAATCGCAAATGCGGCTGGTATAACAGATATGGCCGAGGCCAACCGAATATTCGGAATGTCATTATCAGAATATGACGAAAATGAAAAAAAACTAAACTCTTCGACAGCAGCACAAAAGAAGCTCGATGAGGCTATCTCTAAAACAATACCGGTTATGGACAAGTTCAAACTACTCGGTGCAGAGATTGCCGTATCTCTTCAGCCTTTTCTGGAAACACTTGAAGGTGCAGCTGATGGATTAATAAAAACGTTCCAAGGAATGGACAAGGAAACCAAGGAAATGATAGGCAACATCATTGGTTTGGTTGGCGCGTTGTTGGTTTTGGTGCCAATTTTCAAAGCAGGTGGTGCCTTGATGACTGGTCTAAAGCTGGCCGGTGCAGTATTGCTACCCGGTATCGGTGTTGGTGGTTCTGTGGCGGCTACAGGTATGACTGCTGCTGGAACTGCTGGGGCAACGGCTGCACCAGGCCTTTTGGCATTTGCAGGGAGTACGGCTTTAATTTCACTTCAAATTATAGGCATTGTTGGTGCTGTAGGATTAGCCATTGCAGCTATTGCAATGCTCGTTCAAGCCTTTGGCTCTAGTGAGTTCGACTTCAAAACCGCCGAAGCAGAGGCAAAATTAAAGGGTTTCGAAGCAAAAACCGCCGAGGCAGCCGCATCTATCGTAAATGGTCCACATGAGGCAGCCGTTGCATCTATTGCATCCATCGTTGGGCAGATGACAAAGCTATCGCAAGATGTAAAAGTTAGTTCCACAATTGAAAACCTGGCTCTAATTACAGCAGGTACATCTACTAGCATCACAGGCGAAAGAGTTGTTGCGTCTCAAACAAATGTGATGGCAAATGTTCAAAACTCTTTCGAGGGCTTGAATCTAAAGGTAAAAATTGGAGAGCGAGAGTTCGATGCCTATATGGAAGACTCTTTTCTTCCTAAAGTTCACGGGGCAACATAATGAATTTCAGAGATACATATAAAACTAATAAGAGTGCAACGCTAGAGATACGCTCAGCCCAAGACAAAGCAGTGACAGTGTCTTTTCCGGCTTTTCTAACTTCATTCGGCAACAAGTTCTCCTCTCAATGGAGCGAGGAGGTCGTATATGGTAGACAAGATCCAATCGGAACTTTTCAGTCAACAAAAAGAACTATCAATGTAGGCTTTAATATTATCTCTTATGACTTAGCAGATGCTAAAGCTAATATGAACAGCATAAATAATTTAATTAAAATGCTATACCCTTCATATACCGACGCCGTGGGAGATAAGGACGCTAAACTAAATGCACTGGTGATGTCCAAAGCACCTTTGGTCGAGCTTAAGCTTGCCAATCTCATTCAAGAGCAAAATGCATACGAAAACTTTTTATTGGGATGGATTGGATCATGGTCAGCAGATCCCGTTTTGGAAATGGGAATGTTTACAGACTCCAACAAGCTATATCCAAAGGTTTACAATGCGTCATTAGATTTTACTCCGCAACATAGGGTTGATTTGGCATTTAACAAGCCAACAACTGGAGATAAGGCAAAGTTTCCATATGATGGAGGATAAACATGTCTAGATACAATTCAAGAACTCGCGGCATCAACAAGAATGAGCAGTGGGAAAAAATACTCGAAGAAAGAGGTGTTAAAGAAATAGAGCAATATACGACGCCAAGGCTAAAGAATCCAACAGAAGAACAATTATCTCGAATTCAGACTCGTGACTATATCTGGAAAAGTGGTGATAGGCTTTGGAGGTTGTCCGCTAGAGAACTTGGAGACCCTCGTCTATGGTGGGTGCTAGCTAAACTAAACAACAAGCCCACAGAGGCATTGTTCGAAGCAGGAGATATCGTGAAGATACCATTAAACATAGGAATTGCACTTGAGGTGCTAACATGAGCGCAGAAGATGGAAAAATCTCCGATGACCAGTTAGAGGATCTCATAAACATAGCTAAATCTTTAGCTCCAAATGAAGAACACAGAAATATGTGGGATGAAGCCTTGAAAATCACGGCAGCTGGTGGTGCTGTCGGCGCTGTTGGTTTTTTATTACTTACAGTGATGACTGGAGGTACATTCGGAGTTGCGACAGGTGTTGTGATGGGATTAATTGGCGTCGCTTCTCTATTGGCGTCTCAGTTCTTTGATTTCGACACAGAAAAATTTATGTACGGTGGAAAGTCAACATTTATTAACAAAACGTTTTATGAACTTATATCTGCATTTCTTGCATCGTCAGAAAATGCGACTGGTAAAGACTACAATACAGCGATGAATATCATTAACGCAGCTGAAGCATACATAAATAACGATAGCATGTTGTACACAGAAGATGGAACTGCCTTTATTCCATTCCAGCCTGGGACTAATTTAACAACAATAATTAAAACAATAGAGGACCATGAGGTTGGTGAAGAAGATTTCAGCTATTATATGGTGGCACTAGGGCTTGAACTTTCTAGAAAAAATAAGAAAATAGCATACGTTCAAGTGGACGGGGACTTCAGCTGGGAAAATGTCACAGATGCCAGTGATGTCACTGGTTTTACAACAGGGGAGGCGACGATACGGACCAGTGAAGATCAGAGAAGAATGGTAGCGGAAAAAGTTGTGGATGTTGTTGAAAGTGGGAAACTTTCAAAACTATCGGATAAAAATCTAATATCAACAATTGTTCAAAATGGTTACGGTTGGTCTGAATATAACGAAATGCTAGCAACAAGAGCAACAGCTTATTGGGCAGAGGTAGTGAATGAGCAGGGATCTAGGGATGTTGATCTAGGAGCGAATGCTGATGAGGACAGGAAATATTACCTAGAGCCATCTATAGAAGGAGACTCAGTAAAGATTTCAAATGAAGCACTGAACGCGGCTTGGAAACTCATAAGCGAAGAGGAGCAATTAGATGGAGTCTCCATCACCATCGCTGGAAGCCCGTCCGATGAAGCCACCGACTTGGGCAAAGTTTTTAAAAAAACCATAAATTTTCCAACCGATATGGCTAACGATAATGCGGAAATAGAAACGTTGGCAGCATTTGATGGATTTGTTGGAAAAAAAATATATTCTTACAACTTTAAAGTACTGACAGAATTTCGTTCTTTGATGGAAGCTCCTTTCTGGATAATGTTGGCAGGAGGGGCGAAAGGGGCCATCCTCTGGTCTGCTTTTCAGGATGATGCGAGCCCAGCAGAATATATGAAGAATCTAGTTAAGATAACATATGTTGATACGCTTATCAAACTATTTGATGACGCGCTTGATGGAAATTTAGAGGACACCATTGGAGAATACTTCCAAGCTTCAATAAACAATGAAGAATATTTAGACGTCATCATATACCCTATCATAATTGATAAGGAAATCGTCAGACGAATTGAGTATTTTAAACAACTACTAATATTGACTGAAGATGGTGACCTAACAGACCAAGAGCGAGACGAAGCAGAAAAGAAAGCTCTAGATGCATTTCTCGTTGGAGATTTTGCTGAAGATGCTACGACTTTAGACAAGTCTGATATTGAGAATAGGAGAAAATATTTTAAACAATGTGCTTTGATGTTGAACATGCCAAAACTTCATTCGATATATCAAAATAAGATAAAAGAAATTTATAAAAAAGACATACCTTATCACGGAAGATTCATAACCTTGCAATGTAGCTCTGTTGAGCAAGAAGCAATGCTATCCAGTCTTATATCTTCAGAGAAAGAACAGCAATTATTCGAACTAGCTCCCTACAAGGTGACAACGCTTGTGCCAAAGATTCGACTCTTTAAGGTTTTCGGATCAGGAAAGACCGAGAAAGAAGTAGAGTTCGTCTTTAATAGACAAGCTACCACAGATAGAGAGAAAGCAGGAGATTCGCCACAGACAAAATTTATGGAGACGAATTTCGACAAGGGAACAGGTGTTGGAGTAAAAGAGTTTTCTTTTGAGTTCAATGGAACAAACCCTGCCGAAGCTAGGAATGATATTAAAGCCAACCTTACTCTTTATTTCCAGTCCTTTTCAGACTTCATCCGATACAGAAAGGGTCACAACGATGAACTCTACAGATATGTTGACTTGGTAATACAACCAACTCCCGACAAGGATAATAAGGCAAACGGTATCTACATTAAGTCAGATAGACAATACGAGCCGCAGTTCTACAGAATTAGAGCAGAAGTTGGATACTACCTTCCAACGGAAAAGGAAGGCTTTACAAAAGATGAGATCGAAGCCATTAGGGTTTCAAACAAATCATTCTTTTTGAACATGGTTGACCATGATATCAGTTTTGGCAAAGATGGAACAGTCCAGATATCAATAAACTACAGGGCATATCTAGAGTCTTTATTGAAAAACCCTAGATTAGACGCTCTTGCCTCTCCAGGGTTAATCTTAAAGAGAGAGCAAAATGGAGCAGAACTAGCAAAACAATTGCAAAAGAAAGAGTGTACGTTGTGGCAACTCAAAGAGTTGCAAATATCGCTTGCAGCTCAAGAAGAACTAATTGTTAAGCAATCACTATCCTCTATTATTAAAAGATTGCGAAAAAGAAAGGTTGTTTACAACGCAAAGATTAGTGAGGGAAGTAAAAATTTCTTTCACAGCAATGGTTATTTTAGAAAATGCGATTTGGAGACTACCAATATTACCGAGGCGACTGACGATTCTGCAGACATTAGATTGGTCCTAGGTACAGAGCTACCAGAAAACTCTGAAGACTTTAACTTCCTAGATACAGAAAATAGAAATATACAGTTTTTCTATTTTGGAGACCTCTTATATACCATACTTGATTGCGTATATTCCGAGAAAGGAATATATAGGCGAGATACTGGTTTTGAAAGAAGCTCTATCATACTAGGATCATTTGAGTTTGAGTCATTTCAAGAAAGTGAGTTTGGAAATACACTATACAATATTGCAGATATCCCCATCTCGGTTGATTTTTTTTCACGATGGTTTGTCGACAACGTTGTGAGTCAAAAAACTACACGTAAAACATTTCCAGTTATGATGTTTATTCGCAACCTATCGAATCACCTCATAAAACCTTCATTGTTAGAGAACTGTGTGAATAGAAATGTTGAAAGTCGCCTAAGGTTTCAGACTGCTCAAGTTTCTGCTTGGAGCCCAGGTGGTGGAAACCCACTCCTAGATTCATACTCCATGGAAGGAGATAAGGGCAGAAACAATATTGCCTTAAATATTTCAAATCTTAGAGCAGGCAAGATATTACCACTAAAAGGTGGACCGGAAGTTGATGCAGAGTCCAAGTTTCAAGACTTCCACAATTTTATAGTCCTTAGTGCACTTGGATCAACATTAACTTATACGGGAACAGGAAAGTACTCAGAGGATATAAAAAATGGTCGGTTTCACATAAATATAGGCCAGAACTCTGGTCTTGTGAAGACTTTGTCAATAAGCAAATCAGACCAACAATATATCCGTGAAGCAAGATTTTTTCAAAATGGCATCGATGGCTTGTTACAACTATCGGCTGTATATAAAGCCACTATTGAAATGTTTGGAAATACAATGTTCTATCCCGGAATGGAATTCTTCTTCAATCCATTCGGTATCGGAGGTACTGAGCTTGGCTCTCCTACTAATAGAAAATCCGTTGCCAATAAACTCGGCTTTGGAGGATATCATACCATCACTTCAGTAAAGTCGACTATATCTGCGGGAAAATTCTCAACGACAATTGTTGGGCAACAATACTATTCTGGTGATGGTAGTGGAAATCCAAACTTACCCAAGAAAGATGAAAGCGATACAAGGCCAATACTCATTGGAGACTATGTACCAGAAAACTCAACCGAACCCGGTGCCTATCAAAATTGTAAAAACGCTATACTGGAAGCACAAAGCGACAAGTTCCTAGAAGATGCCACTGGTGAGGAAGCGACAGTCACTTCTCCAACTGACAGTAGGGAGGCGATCCCCAGCGTGGAAGTTGCTTCATCGGATGATGTAGGCTTTGAGGAAGGAGATCCTGGGGTCGTAACCGTCGAACTTGATGAGTTTGTCGGACCGCCAAATGTATCCACAGTAGATGTTGATGAACCAAGAATAACACCTACAGAAACAACAACCGAGGAAGAGAGACAGGAAAAAGAAGAAGAAACCACTGTTACTGTTACACAAGAGGAAATAGATGCTGAGGAGAAGGCAACGAATGCGTACAATGGTCAATACTATATGACCATAAAACTCAGCGACACGCAAATGAAGACACAAACCGTCAATGGCAAATACATTGAGACCAATCATGGTAATTTATATTTCATGCCGGAAATCGTAGGAGGAGCAACTAAATATGGAGAATCAATTTTAGTAGACGATGAAAGGAATATAGTAAAGTGACAAAATTTAACGGAAATAACAGCTTAAAAACCAGTAGGTTAGCGTTCGAAAGAGCCAAATATAAGACAGAAGCGTTTGAAGAGTCAGACGTCCATGTTCAAGACTTTAATTTTGCAGAAAGAACTTTCTATGGGCGTGTTAATAGGCTTTTAGAACCAGTCATTGTCTCTGAGGAATTTCTAAAGCCAATATCTTCAACCGATCTTGAACCATCTAGCTTTAGAGCAATCAATTTCGTAGCAGATCAATATGCAGATATGGAACTACATTTTTCGAAAGCGTGTCGGATGGGCGTTATACCCATTGATGATCCAATACTGTCAAGTTTAAAGGTCAAGAGGGCATATGAAAATCCAGTGGAAATTTTCAAACAAACATCTAGAAAGCAAATGTATTCCATATTGGATAATTTTATTTCAACAAACAAGAAGAGAATTAACTCACTATCAGACTTCCTAACACTGTTCGTAAACTTTTACACATCGAATGATGTGTCGAAAACACTAGTGCTATCAGACTTTATGAAGTCGCAAGACTCTTCTCCATATGTAAGTGGCCTATGTATTGACATAGCAGGTTTAAGTTATTCTGATGATAGTCAAAAAGAAACACAGATGTTTAACTCACCAGCATTTAAATACTATATGAACATAGCTAAACAATATGGCTTTTCAATACATCAGAATAATCCGGGTGTTCTGATATCAGACCTAGCATCACCAGTAACGAAAGAGTATAGAAAGAAGTATAACTTAAGAACAGTACAATCAATATTTGATATTCAATATGAAAAAACTGTTTTTTATGATTTGAAACATTTAGAGGATCTACTAATAGATACATACAATGCATATGTTAGCAATAATCCATACAATACATATTACAAATCATGTAATAGTAATACAGTATCTTCTATTACTATAATTAATAATTCATATAGTATAGATTATAATTATATAATTAATATATATATAAATATGAAAAACTTTTTTGAGGGTTCACCATTATCCCCATCGGTACGAAACCAAGTTATTCAGACTGCACAGAGTATCGGTAAGTACGATAAAGAAAAGACTTTACTTTACATCGAAGACCAATTCAAATCTCATTACAGCCAGAAAGACGGCTCACTAACTTATTTTAGAAAAAGAATAAAGAATACTTGACACACCTCCATTATTATGTTATCTTATAGTATCAGCTATTAATACATTATAACATATTACGGAGGACACCGCAGATGTTTTTTCAACTTTTAGACAACAAATTCGATTGTGCAGGAACTTACCTTGACGGACAGTTTATTTGGGACAAGATTCCAAATGGGCTTTCGAAGACTTGGCGTTATTCAGATCATCTCTACGGCATGGACATTGATTATGCCCAATTGCTTGTGGCTGGTAAGCCGCTGAACGACGTTTGTCCACATCACCTATCTCAACGTTGGGAAGAGGCAGGCAAACTCCTTAAGAGCCATTATAAGGCGATTGGTACTTCACAAATTGACATTTCAGATGTTTGCTTTTACGATCTCATTCCTAAAAAGCATTTACGACATTACTTCGACACCAAGAACGAGATCACAAAATGGGTGTTTGATAATGTCGAGAAACCTCAACACTACACTTTACTAAAACATACACAAGCAGCCGTGAAGGAATTGGGGAAACATCCAGTGAACCTAAACTCGTTTGCTGTTTACGTCGCTGCTGCTGATGACCTGAAAGCAAAACAACTTTATGATCAGTTCGGTGACTCGAAACCATTTGTTGATTATGACATATTCGGAACCATCACAGGTCGAATGACAACAAAGAAGAACTCTTTCCCAATTCTAAATCTTAAAAAAGAACTTAAGAAACATGTCAGACCAAACAATGACGTATTTTTAGAGCTGGACTTCAATGCAGCGGAAGTGAGAACAATGTTGGCACTACAGAATCACATTCAACCCGAGGAGGACATTCATGAATGGAACATTAAAAACATTTTTAAACAAGAACTTGGCCGAGAAGAAGCTAAAACAAAATTATTTGCTTGGCTCTACAACTCCGAATCCAAAACTATCCAATCAGATTTCTACGATAGGCAAAGCCTCTTGGAAGAACATTATGACGGAGAAACGGTTCAAACCCCTTTCGGTAGACAAATCGCTTGTCCCCTTCGCAAGGCACTCAACTATCTACTCCAATCAACTTCCAGTGACAACACCCTTGACAGATTTTGCAAAATTTCTAACTTTCTTAGGGCAACGAGATCCCATGTTGCTTTCGTTGTTCATGATAGCGTTGTCATCGACCTACACAAAGATGACAGGCGCCTAATCCCGGAACTTGTTGAGATGTTTAGTGATACCAAACTAGGTAGATTTAAGACCAATTGTTCTCTGGGCAAGAATCTTGGTGATATGAGGAGTTTCGCATGGTAGGAGATCTTGTGGTTTTGACAAACTGTTTGACAACTGGGTATAAAAATGAAGAAATTGGACTGGTTGTGAAAACTGAGCGAGTCGGCCAACTATTTACTCTATATTGGATCATCATGTCCGATGGTGTTGAGGTCCCATTTTGGGACAGTGAATTTGAGGTGCTTGATGAAGGCAGGAGATCTAATAATAATAGTTGAGTCACTACCTGACTGGTGTTGGTCAACATACACCACAGGCCACATAGGTTTGATTATAGATATGAGAGCAGCATCGGTGAATACTAGAGATCCAATTTATGAAATATTTTTCTTCCATAGCCAAGCTGTCCACCCGGTATTAATGAGTTTTATGAAATTGTTGAGCGAATTAGATGAAAAAAGGTGACCTAATAACAATTAGCAACAGTCCATGGAACACAAGGTCATTGTTTGGATATAAAAATGGAGATCTCGCAATTGTTTTGGAGATTTTTCCTTATCCAAACCAAATCAGCCTACCGTCAGTAAGAGTTTTTATCTTCCCCTCTGAAAAGATAGTTACAATTCCAACATTATATGTTAAAAAAGCAGGAGAGTGAAATGATCTTAATAGGATTAGGAGAAGCAGGAAAAAACATCGTCAAGTTGTTCAAGCCTCACACAAAAAATTATAAAGTAATAATTCTTGACGAAAACGATGGTATTGATTCTCGAGAAACCGTCGAGGAATATGACGAGCACCCAATTAAGATTAAGTCTAGGGGGCTCAAATCTCACTCTGAAGGCGTTTTGTTCCTGTGTGGGAGTGGTAAGGTTGCTGGAGCTTCTCTACGTGTTCTAGAAGCATTTCCAACCCATCAAATGAGTGTTGTATATGTAGTTCCTGACTTGGAGTTTGCATCTAGAGAAGAGAAGATGAGACATCGCGTACATTTTAATGTATTGCAAGAATATGTGAGATCTGGAAAAGTAAAAGAAATGCTTATTTTGGATAATAAAATAATGACATCGTTAAATGGAGCAGGGCCGATATCAAACTATTACGAAAAAGTAAATTTCTTTATCTATTCAACCCTACAGAACATGTTCTATTGCACAAATGTGAAAGCGGACTTTGGTAGACTTCACGCAACAAAAGATATTTCTAGAATCTCAACATTTGGTCTTGCCAAACTTCAAGAGGCTGAAGAGAAAATGCTTTTCCCACTTGACAACATTACTGAAACATGTTATTATATGAATATAGAAGAAGAGGATTTGGATAATAATGAAACAGTCTTGCCAACATGTCAACAAATTGTTCGTGAAAACATTTCTAAGGAAAGAGAGTCGTCTTTTGCTATCTGGAGATCCTCTGAAGATAACTTTTATATTGCAAAACACCACACTCACTACATTCAGAACTAATAACTATCGGTATGCTGCCACAGGTTTCGACCCATTTAATGTATAATGATATAACTCAGATATATTTATAAATGAAACGTAATGTTTCATTTTATAAAGACTGGAGGAAATGTCATGAATACGGACAGAATAAAACAAGAGTTGGCGGAAATGTTAGATGCCGAAAGGCGAATGCTAGAAGCACTAGCTTCTGATGCGGGCAGCGAAAAAGAGCAAAAATATATTTGTGAAAAAATGTTTGAAGTAGTAGAGTACATTATAACCCTTAAAGAATATTTGGAGAAAATAAGATGATTAAAGTAGCAGACTTGGTTTATCATGAGCGCACAAGATTGACAGGACAAGTAGTGAAAATAAGACATGACTTGGTGACAATAGTTTTTGTTACCGGAGATAAGGTCGAAAAAAAAATAAAAGACATTTTTTATGTCGAAAACCAATGGAGAATGAATGACTGAACAAATTTATTACAACATGTGGGGTAGTGAAAGTGATGAACACAAAGATTATTTCTACACGATAGGAACAATCGCAAACTGGATTGGCTATGCCCTAATTGGACCAAGGCACAAACCCTACACAACGGACATCATGCCCTTGTCAAACATATCAGTACTACAAACAAAAGAAAAGTTTGGCTCACCTAGGGTCTATGTTTCACTAAGCAAAGAGACACACTTGCAAGACGCAAGACATTACAGACAAGTTTACAAAACAGCAATCAAACTTTTTCCTCAATACGAAAAAGCAATCAGGGACGGCATGGATTACACAACTTACATGTTTGATACCGAAAAACAATTAACGGAATACATTGCAACCCAAGTAGAGTGGGCTGAGAGAGTTAGAGACGGTGGGGATACGAATGAAGATTGGTTCGCCGTAAAGATGGAGTCAATTAAAGAAGATGAATCTTTTATAAAAAAAGTTTGCCTTTTTACTTGACAACACATCCTCAACATGTTATATTATAGTATAACAAATGAGGAACACAAAATGGAACTAGCAATAACAGCCTTTATCTTCTTTGTCGTCTTTACTGGCTTCTGGCGATGGCTGGATGATAGAGAGTAAAAAAAACTTTAAAAAAATACTTGACAAGGTATCAAAACTATGTTATAATATAATAGTCAAACAATATTCTGGGAGGAATCATGACAAATACAAACAACACAAACACTATGACCGTATACACCGGCACTTTCGTAACACAACGAGGAGAACAGCGAACAATGAATTTTATTCGCATTTCAGAAGCACCAGATGGTGTATTCCCCATGACATTACGTGAACGAAACTTAAAAGCCGGCTATGAAACCGTGTGGGACATTGATCGTCAACAATACCGCACATTTAACTCCAATACTCAAATTGGAATCATCTCGAGTTCATCTCGTGATGTAAGCATTCGATTGTTCTAAAACTCCAAGGTTGAAGGTTTGCCGCTACCTACCAAAAGGCGGCCTGTTTTCCTTGACTGATAAGAAGGTTCGCGGCTACCTCTCAAAAGGCCGCTTTTTTTATCGAACCTCCTCGGCTGATAAAAGGTTTTGTGGTCTCCTTTCAAAAGACCGCCTTTTTTCTCACGACTAGTAATCTTTCATAAGAGAACCTTGGAAGCTGAATTCGTGAGATTTGAAACAGGAGGTTGTGTGCTTATTTTGATAATAACATTGTTGGTTTCGTATGAGGATCCTCAAATTATCGAGAGCGAAATCAAACCGCCTCCTCTTTCTTCACCTTATTAGCCCGACTGTACGGTTGCAGATAACTAACGTGGTCAAGGCGACCAGATAGCGTTAGAATTGTAGGGTTCAAATCCCTCCTCGGGCACAAAATCTGCAAAACTCGAAATCGTCAAAACTTTTTTCGACACTTTTTTGAGATTATGAAAAAAAGTTTAACTTTTTACTTGACAAGCAAACCAAAACATGTTATATTATAGTATAACAAAAACGAATTACAAATGGGGACGGGATGAAAAAATAGCCTGTCCACCTTAGTGATAAAACACAATAAAATAACCAAACTTAGGAGTAAATTATGGCTATTAATATAGAAGCAATGCGAGCGAAGCTCGATCAATCAAAAAACGGTAAAAAAGGAACTGGTAGAAACTCTACCATGTGGAAGCCAAGCGCTGGTGACCAAAACATTCGTATTTTACCTACAGCGGATGGAGATCCGTTCCGTGAGTTCCACTTTCACTACAACGTAGGAAAGAACCCTGGAATTTACTGCAATAAGCGAAATGATGGCGGTGAATGTGCTATCTGTGACTTCGCATCAAAACTTTGGCGAGAAGGGACTCAATCTGACGATCAGAATCTCAAAAACGAAGCCAAAAAACTGTTCGCTCGAAAGCGATACTATTCACCTGTTCTTGTACGAGGCCATGAAGCTGATGGTGTAAAAATCTGGGCTTATGGTAAAACAGCTTACGAAACCCTTTTGGGATATGTCTTGGACCCTGATTACGGTGACATTACAGACTCTGAAACGGGAACTGACATTAAATTGACTTACACTTTGGCCACAGGCCCTGGTGCATTTCCAAAGACAGGCTTGCAGCCACGTCGCCGTCCATCTATCTTGTGTGACGACAGCATTGCAGATTGTCAACAATTGTTGGATTCCGTTCCCGATATAGATAAGTTGTTTGATGTTAAGACTGCCGATGAAGTGCAAACTCTGCTGGATGGTTACTTGTCCTCCGACACTTCAGCAGAGTCTTCTTCTAATGAGACTCAACAGTATGCAAAGAAAACAGGCGAGAGTGTAGATAAGGCTTTCGCAGCGTTCATGTCTGAAGAATAGTCCTCCTGTGTTGTTTAGGGAATTGCCGCCCGCCCTTGGTTATAAAAGGGGCGGCTTTTTTTATTGTAAAACAAAGGAGAGGACATGTTATGGAAGACGACGCTCGATCACAACCTGAAAGTTGTAGAATTGAGACACAACCCTGTTGTTATTAGGGTTAACAAGTTTGATGAGAAATCAGCAAAAGATTTTGCAGACAAAATTGCCACTGCTCACAATACAGGTCAAAAGATAATCCCAGTGATTATTGACTCGTATGGCGGGCAAGTCTACTCTCTCATGAGCATGATTGCTTCGATAAGAAACTCGGAGCTGCCAATTGCAACAATTGTAGAGGGCAAGGCGATGAGTTGTGGAGTCATTCTGTTTTCTTGTGGAGACGAAGGTCATCGCTACATTACAGAGGATGCAACCTTGATGATTCATGATGTAAGTTCAGCCTCATGGGGTAAGAACTCGGAGATTCAAGCAAGTGCAGAAGAAGTAAAGAGATTGAATGACAAGATTTATAAAATCTTATCAGAAAACTCAAACAAGTCAGAGAAGTGGTTTAATAAGAAGTTAAACGAGAAAGGCCGATCGGACTGGTTCATTGAGGCCAAAGAAGCAATTGACCTTGGCATTGCCGACAAAGTTGGAATGCCAAGATTAGAGATAAATGTAAAATTAGATATAAACCTACAGGAGGTAACATGACGTTACTATTAACAATGCTCTTCGCTTGCGGAGAACAGGAAGTCACAACAGAAGTGACAACCGCAACTACGACAACTCAAGTTGTTGAGACAAAGACCTTGGAGACAATTGATGAGGCAACTACAGACAATGCAGTCGAAGTTTCTAAAGATGCTGATGATAGCACATCTGGAGAATCTAAGACAGAAGTCACACCGACTTCAACCAAAACTATTAACACAAACGAAGGAGTAAACAATGATTAGTTTATTGATAACAATGTTCTTGGCCTGCGGCGACAAAGAAGAAGAACAAGATACAGCAGTAGATGCTGAAGAGACAACCGAAGAAACTGCTGAAGAAGTAGAAGACACGGCAGCCGAAGGTTCCGAAGAGGAAACTGGCGAAGAAACTGAGGAGACCGAAGAAGGCTCTGAAGAGGGTGAAGAGTAATGACCAAAGCAGGTAAGATTGACATTAGTTCCATGAAGAAGTTCGTCAACAAGAAAGTTGGTTTGAACATCGCTCATGACTTAAATCAAGACAATCCTACCGAGGTCAAAGAATGGATTCCAACTGGTTCACGCTGGTTGGATTCTATTACCTGCCGAGGTAAGATGGCTGGAATTCCCGTTGGGAAGATTACTGAACTTGCCGGCTTGTCTTCGTCGGGTAAGTCTTACATGGCTTGTCAAATCGCAGCTAAAGCACAAGAGAAAGGGCATTGCGTCGTTTACTTTGACGCTGAGTCTGCGATAGACCCCAAGTTCCTTAAGAACTCCGGTATTGACACCAACAATGACTTCTTGTACATTCAAGCAGTTTCAGTTGAGAAAGTTCTCGAAACAATTGAGGACTTGATGACCGAGTATGCAGAGACACAATTTCTGTTTATTTGGGACTCCATCGCAGCCACTTCTGCAGAGAAGGACCTCGAAGGAGACTTCAACCCTCAGTCGTCAATGGCCGTCAAGCCAAGGATTTTTGCGAAAGCATTTCCAAAGCTTGCCATCCCACTGGCGAATCAACAATGTACATTGCTGTTGATCAACCAACTTAAGACAAACATTGGTGCTCAAGGTTGGGAAGCTATGGTGACGCCATATGTCGCCCCAGGCGGGAAGGCAATTGAATACTTTTGTTCGCTCCGCATCTGGCTCACAAAGCGTAAATCAAAAGCGTCATATGTGACTGATGGCAGCGGGCTTCGGATTGGCTCCGAAGTAAAGGTTAAGATTGAAAAGTCTCGCTTTGGCTCTGAAGGTCGCACATGTGGCTTTAAGATTCTATGGGGTAAAGACGTGGGTATCCAAGATGAAGAGTCATGGCTAGAAGCACTAAGAGCTTCGGGTTCTGAACGCTTTAAAGCTGGTGCTTGGAACAAAATCTTTGACGCGAAAGGAAAGGAATACAAATTCCAGAAGTCGCAATGGATTACGAAGCTACAAGAACCAGAGTTCCGCTCTGTTGTACTCGACATCATGGATGAAGAGATCATCCGAAAATTTGAGTCTGAAGGCAAGAACTTTAGTCTCGAAGGCGAGAACGAAGAAGGTTAAATCCTGAAGTTACTCATAAGCCCCTTGACTCCGGTCTTGGGGTTTTTTATTTTTAAATCACTATTTAGGGAAATTATGGAGAACCCCCGATGAAGCTAACGGAAACAAAATTAAAAGAACTAGTCAAAGAAATTCTTGACGAAGCTTGGGCCATAACAAATAAGAATAGAGCAACTGGTCAAAATGCTGGAGCAGGGTCCCTAAGCCCTAGGCAAATGAAAAAGCCGGGCGATGGAGTAATGGCAGTTTCGCAAAATCAAGAACTGCATGGTTGGGATAAATATATTCAATTAGCAGCAGAACAATATGCAAACCTACCGAAAGAAACTCCGGAAGGAAGAAAGTCATACGAAGCCTTCGCGGAACATATAACATCTCTTTATCCAAAAGTGACTTCTGCTTACGACGTTTCTTTTGTTGACGACCAACCCTACAAAAGCGCCCGACACATGTCTAAGTCTGTTGCAAATACTGGGGATTTTAAAGTGTCTAGACAATTTATCCAATCTGATAACCCCGAGGAGATGGATATAAATCTTAAAAATAGAGCAGTACATGATTTCTTTGGACACCTAAATGCTAGAGGTCATGAAAGAGGTGACTATAATGCATTTTCATTCAAGGGAGAAGTAAAAGCTTATCAAAAACAGCTTCGCATGGCCTCTACTGCCGCTACACCATTCTTATTTACTGTTTTGGTGGGCCAATTATGCTACTTTTATCACTATGGAGAAAATGGTCCACTAAAAGTTGCTTTGATGCCTAATTTTGATCCAATTAAGATAGGAAGAGTAGACGGATATAAAATAACGCTGAATGGCGATTTGGAGAGAGAACAATGAAATTGACACCACATATTTTAAAAAAACTTATCTTAGAAACAATCAACGAGCGCACAATGCAAAACTTTGATTCCTCAGAGTTAGAAAGTTTTTCCAAGATATCATCAAAACAATATGGAATGACCACCTTCAATACATACAACTTAAGTCAAGATGTTTCCTTAAACGAGTCTGAACGCCCGCAGTATGAATTTGATATTTATAACCCAAGTAAACCAGATCTTAGCATTCTTCAAGATTTTTTCAAAGGCATAAGTGAAAACAAGCATGCCGAGTTCCTTAGTGACTGGAAAATTGAAGACTTTAAAGACCAATGGCTTTTGGTCACAAAAGAAAGAGACGCAGGCGTAGCAAATACTAAAGATGGGCACATGGGTGCCGGATGGAACAATGGAGAGAAGAGAGGTGTTCTTAGGACTTTGATGGACCATTGCATTCAAAATCTAGGTGGGGTATCAGGAGATCACTTTGATGGTGGCCTATCTGGGTACTATAGAAGTATCGGACTTGTTCAGATTTATGAGATGTATACTTTTGATCCTGCTATGGCTCCAAGCAAATGGAAAAATGCACCAGTAGATGTTTTGAACCCTAAATATTCAGCATATGCTTCGGCTTTAAGTGAGGAAGGCATCGATGCGGGAAATATAAACCAAAAAACACAGCCAACAACAGCAACACTGGAGGGTTTCGAAAAAACTTTTGTTCCATATAGTACAGCGGTTCGATACTCCAATGGAATGCCCGACATAATTTTTAGAAGAATTGCCTAGATTTACTTGACAAACCTCCTTAGATATGTTACATTATCATACGGAGGATATATTATGATAGATATAGTTGATTTATATAGACAGTTTTGCGAGAGCAAAGGAGTTCAATTCCAATTGGACGACAATGTCCGACCTTACGACAATACCACATTATTTTGCCCTGCAGGAATGCAGCAATTCAAAGAGAAGTTTAAGTCGGAAGAGACGGGAACACTAGCAAACGTGCAGTCATGCATAAGACTCAATGACCTTGAGGAGATAGGTGATGGAACACACTATCTTTATTTTGATATGATAGGACTATTCTCTTTCAGGACTCTTACAGTTCAGCAGTCAGTTGACTTTTGGATGGAGTTCGTCGAAGGCACCCTAGCGATCAAAGTAGATTACGTCACCATCCATCCGGATAAGATGGAGGATTGGAAAAGCCTTTACGAAAACTACGATGTGGAGGTCAGACCAGATGAAGAGTGCAAATGGACCGATGGACAAATCGGCGGCTATTGCACAGAGTTCTTTAAGGACGACGTCGAGATTGGAAACATCGTAAACCCACTTGGAACCTGCATTGACGTCGGCTTTGGTCTTCAAAGACTTAGCATGTTCGTCAACGGGAAAAACGAAGAGACTCGCGAAGAGATCCTGATACAAGCATGCGAGAAGCTACTACACTCAGGTTACTATCCGAGCAACAAGGAACAAGGCTATGTATTTCGAAAGTTGTTGCGAGAACTCTACAGATTAGGCTCAGATTGGGATAACGAACACTATCTCAAAGAGAAGAAGAGGCAAGACAAGGTTGTAGAAAACTACAACAGAAATAAGGACAAACCCAAGTTTAAAGACAAGTCCAATGAATGGTGGTTCGACACCATGGGAATAGATATTGATTTCATAAAAAGTCTGGAGGACAAATGAAAAATGTAATAATAATTGACGCGCTGAACATGTTTCTACGCAGTTTTGTGGTGAGCCCACATATGGATAAGAGCGGTAACCCTGTAGGCGGCACCATTGGCTTTCTAAAGTCACTACAGAAGGTGGCTAGGGACTTTGACGCTGATGAGGTTATCGTGGCTTGGGATGGCCATGAGGGCTCTACAAGAAGGCGTTCTATGAACAAGAACTACAAAGCAGGACGCAAGCCTGTGAGGTTTAACCGTAGAATGATTGAACTATCGCCAGAGCAAGAAGTGGCAAACAAAGGCTATCAACAAGTAAGACTAATGGAGTATCTAAATGAGATGCCTGTAATTCAACTTGTAGCAGACTTTACAGAGGCTGATGACATCATCGCTCACGTAATCAACCATCCTCGATACGAAGGTTGGCTAAAGACCATTATCTCATCGGATAAGGACTTCTATCAGTTGTGTCGAGACGGTGTTCAGATTTACCGACCAATTCAGAAAAAAATTGTTACAGAAGCATCTGTTGTTGATGAGTTCAAGATTCACCCAAAGAACTTTGCACTAGCAAGGGCAATAGCTGGGGATCCTTCAGACAACTTACCCGGAATTAAAGGAGCTGGTCTCAAGACAATAGCTAAACGCTTCCCTTTTCTCATCAGAGAAGACGAGTATGAAGTTGGAGATATTGTGAAAGACTGTGCTATGATTGCTAAGAAGCTTAAGATTCATGAGAGCATTCAAAAGGATGAGCAGCTAATCAAAGAGAACTACAAGATCATGCAATTGCAATACCCAAACATCAGACCAATGAACCGTGAATTGATTACGAAAGCCGTCCACGACTTTGAACCAAGCTTTAATAAAATAAAGTTCACACAAATGTTATTCAGCGATGATGCCGCTCACCTCAACTTCAATGCCCTCCAAATGGTGTTTCGAAGAATAAAGAGATAAAAAAACTTGACAACTGAACCATAGTAGGTTATATTTAAGTAACCGAACAAGTCTGGGAGGACGAATGAACGAATTTAATAAGAGCGAAACCTTTGTGCGTTTCGGAAGCAATTTTCAAGAAAACCTATGTCAGTTGATGTTTGAAGATAGGCCATTTTTTGATCAAATAACAGAAGTTTTAGATATATCATTTTTTGATAAAAAGTATTTGCAAATATTTGCTAAAGCATTGATCGACTATAGAGACAAATACAACACTCACCCAAATGTTGAGGTGATGATAACTGTTTTAAGAACAGAACTCAACCACCACGACAAGGCTGTGAGTTCCAAGGTTAGAACTTTCTTCGATAAGGTCCATAAGTCAGATGGAGTCGAAGAGTCGGAATTCATCAAGGACAAGGCTGTTGATTTTTGCCGCAAGCAGATTCTAAAGCAAGCGATGATGAAATCCGTAAACTTGCTTAAAAATTCGTCATTCGAAGAGATTGAGAAAGTTATCAAAGATGCATTGGTCTTAGGGACTGATAATAACTTTGGTCACGACTTCCGAAAGGACTTGCTTAAGCGCTTTGAATTGAAATCACGAGACCCAGTCTCGACAGGATGGTCGCGAATGGATGAGATTGTGAAAGGCGGACTTGGTAAATCAGAACTCGGCGTAGTTGTAGCTCCGACAGGTGCTGGAAAGTCCATGGTCCTTGTTCATCTCGCCACTCAAGCACTGCTTCAAGGAAAGACTGTCGTCTATTACACCTTGGAACTTAAGGACACAGTTGTCGGTCAGCGATTTGATTGCTGTATAACTGACGTTCCATTGAATGAACACATGCAAAGACAAAAAGAAATTGTTACAAAGGTGAAAGACCTTGAAGGTACTCTAATTATCAAAGAGTATCCAACCAAATCAGCTTCCGTTTCAACCCTCAAGAATCACATTGAGAAGTTGCGTAAGCGAGGCATAGAGCCCGACATGATCTTGGTAGACTATGCCGACCTTTTGCGGCCTCCTCGGGCAACCGGAGAGAAGCGTCACGAGTTGGAGGAGACCTATGAAGGTCTTCGTGGGCTTGCCCAGTCTTATGAGATCCCCTGTTGGACAGCATCTCAAACAAACCGAGGAGGTCTTAATGCTGAAGTTATCACTATGGAAGCGATCTCTGAAGCGTTTAATAAATGTTTCGTTGCGGACTTTATCTTTTCTCTATCGAGAACTGTACAAGACAAGCAAGCGAACAAAGGCCGCCTTTTCATCGCGAAGAATAGGAATGGCCCAGATGGTCTTGTGTTTGACGCTTTCGTTGATTGGTCTAACGTTACCATTAAGGTGTTGGACAGAGACGAATCAGCAGAGAGAATGCAATCAACGTCGGATGCGTTACAGATGCTCAAAGACAAATATGCAAAAGCAGGAAAATAAAACAAACATTTACGGGAGTAAGTAATGGATTTAGAGAAAAAGATTTTATCAGATATAACAGTGCACATGAAGTATGCACGATACATGGAAAAAGAACAAAGACGAGAGAACTGGGACGAATTAGTTACCAGAAACATGTCAATGCACATCAAAAAATTCCCCAGTTTAGAACAGGAAATTCGTGAGAACTATAAGTTTGTCTACAACAAGCAAGTTCTCCCATCTATGCGCTCAATGCAGTTCGGAGGTAAGCCAATCGAGGTTTCTCCAAACCGCATCTTTAATTGCGCTTACACACCCGCAGATGACCCTCGAGTATTCGGAGAGATTATGTTCTTGCTTCTTGGCGGAACAGGTGTTGGCTATTCAGTACAAAACCATCATGTAGATAGTTTACCAGAGATACATAGACCATCCTCAAAGCGCACACGTCGTTTTCTTATTGGAGATTCTATCGAAGGATGGGCTGACTCAGTAAAGGCTCTTATGATGTCCTATTTTAAAGGCACATCAAAATTACGTTTTGACTTCTCGGACATCCGTCCGAAAGGCGCGAGACTAGTTACATCCGGTGGTAAGGCTCCAGGTCCACAACCACTTAGGGAATGTCTAGTAAAGATAGAAGGAGTTTTAGATGCGAAAGAAACCGGTGATAAACTCACTCCCATTGAAGTTCATGATATCATCTGCTACATTGCGGATGCAGTTTTGGCGGGGGGTATTCGTCGTGCCGCTCTCATATCTCTATTCAGTGCTGACGACGAAGACATGCTCTCGGCAAAAGCAGGAGCTTGGTGGGAACTCAACCCTCAACGAGGACGAGCAAACAATTCTGTAGTTGTAATGCGTCATCGCATTGACAAGCCTACGTTCATGAATTTGTGGAAGCGAGTCGAAGAGTCACGTTCGGGAGAACCAGGATTCTACTTCTCAAACGATAAAGACTGGGGCTGTAACCCATGTTGTGAGATTGGTTTGAGACCAAATCAGTTCTGTAACTTGGTTGAGATCAATGTCTCAGATGTAAACACGCAGGACGAGTTGAATGCTCGCTCTCGTGCAGCATCGTTCATAGGAACCCTTCAGGCGTCCTACACGGACTTTCATTACCTTCGCCCTGTCTGGCAACGGACAACGGAGAAAGATGCGCTCATCGGCGTCTCAATGACCGGCATTGCATCTGGTGGAGTCCTTGGGTTAAACATGACCGAAGCATCTTTGGAAGTTTCAAAGATGAACCGCAGAGTCGCAATGCAAACTGGTATCAACCAAGCAGCACGCCAAACATGTGTTAAACCAGCAGGAACAACTTCGCTTACTCTTGGCACGTCAAGTGGCATCCATGCGTGGCATAATGACTATTACATCAGACGACTTCGCGTTGGAAAAAATGAAGCAATCTATTCGTATCTCCTCAATAACCTGCCTGAGCTTGTCGAGGACTGTCGCTTTAGGCCACACGACACTGCTATCCTATCTGTGCCACAAAAAGCTCCTGAAGGGGCAATAACGCGCCATGAAACAGCACTTGATCTACTTGAGAGAGTTAAGAAAGTCTCTGCAGAATGGATCAAGCCCGGACACAAGAAAGGAAACAACACTCACAACGTCTCGGCAACAGTAAGCATCCGAGATGGCGAGTGGGAAACTGTTGGAGACTGGATGTGGAATAACCGAGGTGTATACAATGGTTTGAGCGTTTTGCCTTACGACGGCGGAAGTTACGTGCAAGCTCCTTACACCGATTGCGATGCTGAGACTTATGAAAAGATGCTCTCGCTAGTCAAAAACGTTGACCTGAACCTAGTTATAGAGACGACAGATGAAACCGATCTATCAGGCGAAATCGCCTGTGGTGGCGGATCCTGCGACATCTTTTAAACAGGAGAAAGATATGAGAGAAGAATTAGAAAACATTATTCGTAATTTAACTGAGATCAAAGAAGATCTCGATAAAGTAGAAGCTGGGTCTTATGGCTATAAGTCAGCAGCCCCTCGAGCCAGAAAGGCTCTTATGGATGCCTCCAAGGACCTCCGTGAGATCCGAACTGCAGTTCAAGAACATAAGAAAGGTCACGAAGAAAAGTAAACTTTCTATTTGACAACCCAATCATAATGTGTTATATTATAAACAAGAACATTTAATTTTGTTCTCAATATAACACATTATGATTTTTTTTATTTGGAGGAAATATGCATTTTGAACCACACAACCGGCACTTATGGATTATGCCCATTGAGGCTGAGAAAGAAGACAAGGAGTCTCCACTCTTCGTTATGCCGGAACAATACCAACCACCGAAGTCTCCCTATGTAATTGGAGAGATTCTTGCGATGGCATGTGATTGCGAAATTAGTTTAGACGTTGGAGACTCGATTGTAGTAGATAGAACCACGGTTCAGGAGATAAAAGCCGGATCCGAGACTATTTACGTCGTTAAAGAAAATTATGTCTACGGGAGACTAGAAGAATGAAACTTACATCTAAAACATTGAAGAATATGATCCTCGAGGCATTGTCCGAGGGTACACAAGAAACGCAATATAGAAGAATTATGGACATGCTCAGAGGAGATGTGGAGTCGGTAGACCAAACAGCTATCTTAACTCCAGAGAACCCCAAAGCTAAGCCGATGAGTCCTGAACAGAATGCTGCTCGGTCACAAGAGTTTGAAAAGGAACTCGCCGCCGCAGGGTATGGATTTAGAACTGTATCTGGCATGTATGAAGGCCCAGAGGACTCTTACCTAGTTCCTCACATGAGTTTGGATGATGCCAAGAGATACGCCTACAAATATGGTCAAGAGTCGTTTATCCACTCAAGCAAGGGAGACGAGGGTATGAGACACAGTCTTGAATATCCAGACTATTCTGACGAAGCTACGGATGAATCTTATGATGAAGCCACGTTTGGTCCGATTATGAAAGTTCCACCAACCGTAAACATCTCTAGTTCAACACCTGCTGATTCAGTGCTTGGTCACGACGACATGGCATCCGCATCGGATTACTATTCTCATGTTCCAGACAAGAAGTGGGATGCGAAAGTTAAAGACGGAAAACCACGCCCTGCTGGTGAAAAAGCTGGAAAACGATTCTCTGTTGATTTAGACTTTGATGCATCTCAAGCACAAGGTTATGAACCAGAAGAAGACTTGGGCAATCCACGCTACGTTAGAGAAGCAAAATACATTTTCATTAAGAAGTCGGATGTTCCTAAAACAATGGCTGCTCGAAAATTAGCTGAGTCTATTTCGATTCTCTCTAAGCAGATAGTTGAAGGCAATAGGCTTGGATCTTCTAAGTACTACGCTAGATTGAGAATGAGATCTGCGAAAAAACAACTCGCAAATTTGATCCGGAAAACTAAGTGAAAGAAATAGAACTTTACGGAGACGGCATTGGCAAAGTCTCTTATGTCCAACATGTTGGAGATGATAAGATGATAGCTAATGCTGCCCGTGTGTCGTTCGGTCAAGACAACACCAAACCTTTAACTAAAAAAGATAAGGGTTTGATTAAGTATTTGATTAAACATAGACACACGTCACCATTCGAGCACAACTCGATTACATTTATGTTTGAAGTTCCAATGTTCGTAAGGTCTCAGCACATGAGACACCGGACTTGGGCTTACAACGAAATCTCACGACGATATACTGAAATTGACCTGAAGTTCTATGAACCAAAGGCTTTCAGAACACAACATGAGAGTAATCGTCAAGCCTCCAATTTAGACGGCTTGATCGACCCAATAATCACACCACGGTTTGCCGACACTTACATTAAGTCATCGGACGCCATGGTTACTTTTCACAAGCATGCTTTGGATCTATTCAACCATTTGATCGCTAAAGGAGTTTGTCGAGAACAAGCCAGAGGCGTACTTCCTCAAAATCTTTACGCAAAGTATTACGGAACTGTGAATCTATCGAACCTACTTAAGTTCATAGACTTGCGAACACATGAAGGAGCCCAGTGGGAAATTCAAAAGACTGCCGAGGCCTGCTTGGACATAGCGACCGAGATCTGGCCCTATTCAGTTGGTGCCTATAGGGAGTTGAGAGGTGAGGTTTGAACGAGGCGATCTAGTGATGCTTAAGGCGGATACAACAATTTATTATTCGTTGGAAGCTGCATCCAATGTTGGAATTGTCGTAAGCACAGCGGTTCTAATGTATGCTCACACCACACCAAAAGGCGAAAAACTTAAGTTTTATGCTTATGATGTAATGTTTGATGGACGAACTTATAAGAACGTCCCAGAAGAAGTTTTAAGAGGACTAAAAAATGAAGATGAAGAAAATATTAAATGAATGGAAAAGGTTTGTCATAAACGAATCTAATCAACCATTTATTGACAAAGAGTTGGGAGCTGATTTTGATGGACACTGGTTCGGAACTTTTGACGAATGGTTGGGGGTAATTCAACACCACCCAACAGAAAATAAAAAGTGGCAAGTTTACCTAAAGCAAAACTTTCCCAAACTACAATTGCATGTAAAATCAAAGGTTTCATCAGATAAGAAAGCGACTATGATGACAAAAAAGATCATCGGCGGCCACAGTTATTATGTCGATAAACTCTTAGGCTCTGAAGCTGCTGAGGCGCTTATTGCGATTAAGGTCGATGGTTATGTAGAGAACGCTCCAAAAGATCATGTAGAATTCTTTTTAGCCAACATGGAAAGAATTCTAGAATACGGTGGAGAAAACACAGCAGAACATAGTCAATTCAGCGGCGACGTTGCATTTTTTGCTCGACCAACGGATTGGTGGATGTTCGGAGATGGGTTTGAAAAAACAAAGCAAGTTTTTACAACTGTAAAGGCTAACTATGAGGAACTCGGAAGCCTGCCCGGCGCATCTGAACCTGAAGCGGAATTACCAGAACCAATCTCAGATGCCGCAGATGAGCGCACATCTGGAATGGCTGACTTCTTCTCGAAGTTTTATGATGACAATCCAGAAGCATTAAAGCAAAAGAGGCCTCGTCGGAGTCGTAAGTGATTCAACATGATAAGATAATCATAGGCAGGACACCATCCTGCCTTTTGTTTTCTTGGCGGACACAGACTCCATGTATTTTAAAATCACACTTGGCCTATCACCCTTGCGACTCTCAATTTGAAGGCCTCGATTTTTCAGAGTTTAATGCCAAAACCATCACCGAGATGGTAACTAACCTGTCTTTCATTATGACTTTCACGGGCTTATTGTTGCACCCTTCAAACGTACAAAGTTTGAGGATAGATGACAAAATCAATCTCATCACGAACAATAATAGAAAAATTGTCTACGATGCAGAACCAATTCAATTTGATGGAAAGCAGGATAAGCTATTCGATGTATACGATGAGTTTTATTGGCGAAGAGGAACTGCCCACAAGGTCCACTCCCTAGCATCGAGAGAGCGCTTCTGTAGAAGAATTGATTTCTATTCCTCCAACCGTCGCAACGTTCGCCCGGACACGAAAGACCTCACCATAGTCTCTATTATGGACACAGAGCAACTTTTAAGTCCTGACTATGGCAATGGAGTCGTTCGCATCAAGGCGCTTAGGATGATGGCAAAAGCCGGCCTAAAAGGGCAATTGGGAATGATCAAGAATGGCAAAGAGTATTATAAGGGAATCAAAATGGACTTTCATAAGAGAGAAGCTATTCCGAGATTTAAGCAAATGATGGGCTTTGAAGAGGCCTTCCAAATGGAACAACAAAGGGAGAAGCCATGGAAAACATTCGAGAAACTAAGGTTCAAACGAAGAATCTCGTAGGTATTATTCCAATAGCCGGTCAAGAGACTCGAGACTTCAGTCAGCCATGGCCAGATTGTATGATGCCTATTGCTCCGAATTATAATTTAATTGAAGCAGCAGTGGTTGAGTGTGCATGGGCAGGTTGCAAGTCAATTTGGATTGTGGTGAATGATGATTTTGCACCAATCATTAGAAAGCGACTTGGAGACTATGCTGGAGATCCCGTCTGGGCTTATCGCTCCTTTGATCCAAATCCAAGTCATCACAAAAAGAGGATTCCAATCTTTTATACAGCGGTTCCAATGAAGCATCGAAACAAGAGAGACTCTACAGCATTCTCTGTTATTCATGGTTCTCTGACAGCATTTAAGCTAATGAGTAGTTTGTCCAACTGGACGAAACCTTCTCGCTATTATGTGAGGTTTCCTCATAGTTATTTTCCACCATGGCAGATCCGAGAGCACCGAAAGCTTATTGGTGGAGACAAGAACTGTTATTTGACATTTCACGGAGAAGGGGTCAAAGAGGGTTCTCTTTGTTCTTTCACATTTGGAAAGGACGACTGGTTGGAATTCAGAAGAGTTATTAGATCTGGCACTGGCCTTAGACCCCCTGGGACAACTCATCTAGATGGTTTGAAGCTTCCAATCGAAGATCGATGGTCAGCACGATGGTTTAAGCCAAGTGAGGTGTTTGCCCCGCTAAATTATGATGATGCACATGAGATAGAGATTGACGACTTCTTCAGCATTGAAAGTTGGAGTGAATATTGTACCTTCATCGGTCGGTCCGAATCATTACAAATAAAGAAGCCCGAGAGTTCCGTGCTTTTGCGCACTAGTTACAATAGAGTCGGAGGTGACGATGAATGAGGGAACATCTTAAGTTTAAACAATTGCTAAATCAATTTAAATCTTTAAAATTCGAAGAAGAATATGTGAAAGACTTTCTGATGGAAGCTAACGAAGATTTTGAAGAATCTTTTGATAATTATTTAAAAGAAAACGGGATCACCATGGATGACCTCGAAGACCCTCAACAAGAGCTCGCCCCTGTGGTTGAAGATGACGGACAACTACATGAGTCAAGCACTGAATCTATAGAAATGAGGCACTTCAAGAAAGCTCACAAAAAACTCGTCAGAATGTTGCATCCGGATCGACAACGGGAGTCTGACCCGAAGAGGGAAGAACGTGAAGAAGACTTTAAGAAAATGACAACAGCTCTTAACGAATCTGTCTGGGCTGAATTCTTCGAGATCGCTGACAAATACGGCGTTGAACTCGACAGGGTTGAAGAGGCAAACAGGCTCCTGTTGGAAGACATAGGAAAAACGTCGGAAACTATCGAAGGAAAAAAGAGAACATTCTCGTGGTTTCTATCTCAATGCGCAGACAGTCAGGATTGCCGAGACAATGTGATCGAGGTTTATTTGAAATCCAAATATGGTTGGATAAAAGAGCAGTAACTTAAATTTGCAACATCTAAAAGGTCAATCATGAACTATTTATAGCGAATGAAGCCCGATTATGCAAAAAAAGGAAACAAAAAATGAAACTTACAAAACAAACATTAAGAAGAATTATCAAAGAAGAGCTCGAAGCAGTCATGAACGAAGTAAGACTTGAGCCGGATCATTCTTATTTCGCATCAGATGATCAAATAACAAAGATTCGTAGCCTCCTTGACTCAGGTGACCCTGAGTTAATCAACATGGCAAAAACACTTCTTGACACTCTCGAACCAAGCGGGGGCTTCCTTGATGACTACATGCAAAACCAAGAAGTTGGAGATGTGGAAAAGTTAGCAAACAAACATGGCGTCGCCGGATCGATTCATGGCTCGGATTGGGATTCCCAGAAGGAAGCACTAGCGGACTGGGTTCGTGAAATAAACAAGTTTGCAGATAGAGAGCAGGGAAGAGGCCGCAGCCCAGCAGATGCCGACAAAGAGTTTGTTGGTAGGTATAATTCCGTTGTAGATACATATAAACCTAAAGGTTTGTCCGAATCATCCAACCTTAAAGGTAAAAAGAAATGAACATCACAAACGAGCAATTGCGAAACATCATAGCAGAAGAGCTTGCAGTTGTTCTAGCTGAAGAATCATCCGACCTTAAAGAAAAAGAGATAACCGACCCGTGCATTTGGAAAGACCGACCATCGCACAGGCCACCAGGAATAAGCCAACCAAAGGCCCAAGAACTGTGTGATGCCCAACCGCAAGAAGGAGAACTAGAAGAGGCCAAGAAGAAGAAGAAGGCATGCAAACCATCCAAAGGTAAACGCTTCGCAAAGCGAGTCAATGGTAAGTGCCGCTCTTACGGACAGAAAGGAAAAGCAAAAGGCGGCGGTGACCGCATTAGACCCGGAACAAAGAAGGGTGATGCTTATTGTGCTCGATCTTTAAAGATTAAAAAGTGCAAGAACCCGCCATGTGCGAATGCTCTTTCACGAAAGAAGTGGAAATGTAAAGGCGCGAAGAGTCAGAAGTGATAGTCGATCTTTGGTTTAGAATGATATTCTGGAAGGCAATGTTCTTTGGGATAATGATTCCGTCCGTTGCTTTCAGCTGTTATTGGTATTTGCTCTACAGACAGCAACAAGCATTTATAAAAAAGTTAGAAGAAATGCTTGACAAGTGATCCTTAATAGGTTATATTGTAATATACCCAAAAGGAGGATGTATGACAATAAACAAGCTTATTCAGAAGACAATAGAGAAGAACGAACACAAGTTTCCAAACCAACTAAGACAGCCTATAGCAGACTTTCTAAGGTACTCGCTCATAGGCTACTCTTACACACACGACCTCATGACCGAGTTGCATGCACTTATGACATTCTTGTCATCACCAATACCATCGCCCAAATTAGAAAAGAATTTCCGAACCGATAGTTTTTTTGCGGACAACTTTTCATCTATTCAAAAGAATAAACTGTTTCCCTTCTTTTGTGCCAACATGTATGGTGTAAAGCAAAAAAACTATGGAGCAGGAGAAGCACTTTTAGCAATGTTCTTTGATGATATTGAACAAGCAGGCAAAATTGGAGACTTCATTCTAGGAGGAAAGCATTTGGAGATAAAATCAGTTGTGCATGCAGCAAGCCTAAAGGCGCACAAGGATTCTAGTTTCCGGCCATCAAACAAGGCCTTTAAGAAAATTTATGGAGAAAAACAGAGGGGTTTAAGCCAATTTTGGAATGGTGAATTGTCACTTTTCAGCGAGTATTGCAATGCTGTCTATCCGCATTTGTCTCACGCTCTCATTTCAGAGGTTCACTCCTTACGTGATGATATCAAATGCAGACAACATTTGGGAACCATCATATTGAAAAAGTACAAACAAATAGATGTGTTCGACAACCTAATTGTTGTAAAACCATCAGAAGACAATGGTGATATTTCTTTTCTCAATATTGCTGACTTTTCAGCAGAAGAATTTATTAAAAAACATTTAACATTCACACCCGTACTGCATCGAGGCAAAGGCACTCAAGCATTGGGTGATGGATACGTTGACATTAAACTAAAAAAATAGGAGAACACATGACAACAAAACAAACAAAAACAGAAACAAAGGGCGTACGATACCTAGGTTCAAAGAACAAGATCATCCCAACCTTATTAAAGGTAATCGGTGACTTACCAGTAGACGATAAGACAATGATAGATGTATTTACAGGAACTACAAGGGTAGCACAGGCATTTAAGTCTCACGGTTGGGGTGTGACCACGTCTGACCTAGCATGGGCTTCTGAGGCCTACTCTTCAAACTTTATAGAGTTGTCTGACAACTCTCATCTTCAAAAGTATATCGATGAAATGAATAAGTTAACAGGAGCCACTGGCTGGTTGACTGAGAACTATTGCGATGTAACAACCGAGTCCGGTGGTCTTGTGAGGGTTTGGAAACCAAAAAATGGCAAAAAAGCCGATGTCATGCGTGATTATATCGAGACTTTAGATATATCACGAAAAGATAAGATGTGCCTTGTTACGTCCCTCATCTTTTCACTAGACAAGATAGACAACACAGTGGGCTTACAACAGGCGTATTTAAAACACTGGGCTTCGAAAAGAGTCGACACAGATTTAAAGGTATCACTGATACCATCGGTCAAAGGTGTTGCAGGAAACCATATCACCGGCAACGCTTTGGAGATAAAGTATGATAAAGCATCGGTAGCATATTTAGATCCTCCATATACTCCTGCAGATTATTCAACATATTATCACATATGGGATAGCATTACAGCATGGGACAAGCCTAAGGTATCTCTAAAGACCAACCGAAGAGTCGATAGGGTCAAGTCTGGCGATGATCGTGACGAGAAGATGAAGTCTCCATGGTATTCAAAAAAGTCAGCACTTAAGGCAACCAAGCAACTCATTGATAGGCTGCCGGTTAAGTACTGTGTTTTTTCTTATTCTGATGAGGGCATTATTAAGAAGGCGGACATGGAAGCGTTGTGCAACGAATATAAGTCAGTTGTATGGCATGAGAAGGAGCACAACCGCCACGTAATGTCTCGCATTGGTGCCGGTGGTGATGAGGCCGAGAATGCCAAAAAGAAGAAGTTGTCTGAATGGATTATTGTCATTGAGAAAGAACAAGAATAATAAAAAAGTTTCTCCATGCCCTTGACAAAATGTCTTGGGCGTGTTACATTATTAATATAACAATCATGGAGGACAAATGATTAACAACTACAACCTAGGCTATGCCTGCATCAACAGCGAACTTTCATCACTGAAGGTGAAGGTATCAACCAACCGCACAATGCGGAAGAAGACATTCGAAGAGAAAGGTTTGGACTATGTATCCGAGATCATCCTGCAGAACGTCACAGACCTGCTAGCCATCCTTAGGTGGAATGCAAAGCACGACATTCACTTCTTCCGCATCTCTTCAGAAATTTTCCCATGGGCTTCAGAGTATGAGATGGAAGACCTTAAAGACTTCGACGCTATCGAAGAAGCCCTCTATGAAGCCGGCCTGTTTGCTAACGAGAACGACATTCGTCTCACATGCCATCCCGGCCCCTTCA
>Ga0209092_10000314_pt1 | contig 46752 bp, 32 predicted proteins | sample FraStrMetagenome_FD_187446 | JGI IMG/M metagenome (GOLD analysis project Ga0209092, IMG submission 187446) | Marine eukaryotic phytoplankton communities from Arctic Ocean - Fram Strait ARC3M Metagenome (SPAdes) (version 2) | ecosystem: Environmental > Aquatic > Marine > Oceanic | place: Fram...
TTGCTCACCAAATATCAGAGGGAGAAACGTAATGGCCAGACGAACGGAGAAATAAATAATTAATTAAGTGTGTGTTTTAATTGTCAAATCTAATGACGGCGGAAAAAGAGAATGTATCGTTGTAGCTTTGTTACATCAACACGTTTAAAAATTACATACTACTACTACTACTACTATAAATCAAACGTTAGGATGGGAAAGATTCGGAAGAATATTTGGAACGAGATATGCAACATTCACCAAACCAGATGGCACTTACCTCATCCCAATGCTCAGCGGGGGCAATGATGCAGGACATTGGCACCTTGTAGTGGTGCAAAAAAAGGCCGGTATCATCAAGGATGGATTCTAGATTCGCTAGGAAACGGTAGGGTGGAATCCGCAATACTTTCAAAAATCAAAGCGGCTTTCACAACCAATAGGGGCCGCCTGGACTGGCACGCACCACGTAGCAGAAGACAGGTCGAATATGAGTGCGGACCCAGGACGATCAAGGCAATGCTAGATATTTGCAAAGGATTGGAAAATAAGGTAAGTATAGAAGATTGCGTCCAACTTGCGCTACTTACCGAACGAGAAACGGATTACAACTCTGGGAGCATACGAAAAAAAATCTTAAACTTGGCAAGGATTCACAACACGAGTATGCGGGCCGAACGCATCACTTTCAGACAGCAAGGGAATGTAGTGTCGGCAGGTAGGGGTCTGAAGAGAAAACGTAAGCCAAAAAGAAGTATATGATTATATTGGCAGTGTTAGAATGCGAAGAGGACAAAATGTCGAAAAGGAGGCTTTTTTATTTTTCTATTTTTATTTTTGTGTGGGTTCGCTATATTGGGTGGAGCATAGCCATTATGATGTATTTGGATGATGTCACAGAAACGGGGCGGGAAAAAGGGAATAACGAGTCCTCGATGGTACGAGCCTAGCTTATAAACCGGCTGATGACCCAAGCGAGAGCTTGGGCGTTATTCTTTCGCTGCGGGACGTGAAGATTCTGTATACGTCGTAGTGCGCACTAGAGATATACCACGTAAAATAATAGCAAACATAACATAACTATACGGTAATTACGATTGTTTAAGACTTCCTTACCAAGCATAAGTGATCGTATGGATCCTCTTTATAGAAGTCATTTCTAGTAAAAATATACCGACTTCAATTTCCCTTTGCAGACATTTCATTCTGCTTTATGACTTTTAAACACATTCGGGACTTAAGGTTAACAAATCCTGCACTTGATACAACTTGATTTTGTTCTGAAACGAATCAGTGATTTCATCAATCAACAAAGTGATTGATAATAAAAATGACCTCTTCAGATAATGGAGAATATGAGTGGGCGGACTATATCCGGTCACAACAAAGCGAACTTTATGCACCATCTTGGAGTGAACCCGTTTATGCAGAAAGAAGCAAGGGGCGGAAAGCATTTGTCATCGGTTTTGTAGCACTTCTTGCTGCGGGTGGAATCGCTTTTGTTTCCCGTTTATTTCTATTACCTCATAATCCTGCTATTGGTGAAGCCGAACCGCTAGCCATAGATAAACGTAGCAAAGAAATGATGAAATATTTTAAATCTCTTAGTGGAAGAGGTGTTTATAAGACAGGGAATGGCTCGTATTCAGCTGCCTCGTGGATGTTGATGAAGGATGACTTTAGATTACCAGTAGATAGCCCGCAACTAACGCAACGATATGTATTAGCATTGATATATTTCTCGTTGAGTCATGGAAACTCAGTTTGGTTAGATGAGGAAACTCATGAATGCAATTGGCAGGTTGTACGATGTAATACTGAAAAAGAAGTTGTTGCATTGGAACTAGGTAAGAAGATGTAAAAAGTGTTGATTTAGATTTGATAATGTCATTCTAATTTTTTGAATTTAATAAACTTAGATGCTAGTCATCTCATTGGAAGTCTTCCTACTGAAATAGGTCTTTTGACCTCCTTGGAAAGTTTGAATCTAAGAGACAATTTAATCACGGGCACAGTTCCAAAATCTTGGGAACACCTTACTTCACTTGGTACGAATCAGTCAAATCATTTTATTTACTTTTTAATTTGTTCTCAATATTTTCTGATTTAATGTATGAATGATATTGTATATGTTCGATTGATAAATCCTACAGAAAATCTTTTTCTTGATGGAAACGACTTGGAAGGATCAATTCCAGATTTTTTCTGCACATCATTGGCCATGAATGAGCTGACTGCTGATTGTGAAGGTGAATTACATCCAGTGGATTGTTCTTGTTGTACCAACTGTATGGTGGATAGTGTTTCTTTTGAAGTAGATAAAGAAAATCGTGATGATTCTCATCAAGAGAATGACAATGATCATATCTCTGATGAAATTCTTGAAGGAGTCAAAAATGAAGAAAATCCAAAGAAAAAATCTGAAGAGGTAAAAAGTACGCCCGAAAATGGTGTTATAGAAACAGTACCGGAGCTCGAAATTGAGGTAGAAGACGAATTCGAGATCGAAGCGGAAATGGAAAAAGAGCTTGAAGCCGAGGAATTTGAGCAGGAAATAGAAACCGAAGAAAATGCGGGAATGTATACTGAATTTGAGAAAAATAATGATCTGGAAACGGAAGAAGAAAGTGAGGTTTATCCTGTTTACTCTTCACCGACAGAAATGTTATATCTCATATCTACATTTTCGCCTAGAGTGGGCGATCCAGATAGCCCACAAGAAGAAGCATATGAATGGCTTATTAGTGAAGGAAATAGTCCTATTAATGCAGAAAGTCCTGCATTGAAGCAAAGATATGTTCTAGCTCTATTGTATTTAGAACTTGGTGGCCAGGATTGGCCATTCATAGAGTGGTTATCAAAAGACAAATCCGAGTGCAATTTTCCTGGTGTCGGATGTAATGACAACTTTGAAGTTATTAGTGTTGCTCTCGGTAAGTTCAATTAATTTGTGTTCTATATTCACTTTGCAAGAACAATATACACAAGAAATTCACCTACTCTTTTGCACATCAGTGTCAAGCAATTTAAAAGGAACTATTCCATCTGAACTTTCTGAACTTTCAAAACTTGAGGTTTTGGATTTAAGTGATAATGATATACGAGGCACCATACCAAATAATTTGAGCGCAATGGAATACATGAGTAAGTAATGATTGAATTGAAAGTCATGAATTTTTCATTGTCTACCATTCGTCTAAAAGTAAAAAATTCTTTACGTTTGATTTGTTGTAGGGACATTACATTTACAACATAATGACTTATCAGGATATGTTTCGCCAGATTTATGTCACTCTGCAGATGACATAAAGGTTGACTGTGAATTAGTATCCTGCTCCTGTTGCAGTTGTTAGTATAGCTAAGGGGATTTAAAAATGCACAAAATAATTGATGAGACTTGAGGAGTTTGGAAAAGCATGTTGTTTATGCTTGCATCTAGTCGAAACTTTAGTTTAGAGATTTATCAATTCTTTCATTCATTATGCTCGTTTGAATTGAAAAAACATACTACACTAGTTCAAATTTTTATTTTTATATAAAGCAGAAATATTTGAAATGATTATTCTTCCATGGATCTTATGAATTTTTCCTTTTTTGAGCAACTTCAAATTGTTCACCAATGCAGGAGAGCGTGGCTATTCCTATTTTCTTTTTTTTTTCCTGGACAAATAAGAAGATAATGCAGATCTAAAATTATGTACTAGAAACTGAACGTGCGCTCCCGCTTTTGATTCATACCGGTAGTATTGATGTTAACCTACGATGCTTTATGATGCTTTCTCTAGAGAGAGAGGCAATCACACTCGGGGCTAAGGTTTGTAAAAAAACTGCGAACTCATCACGCATTCTAAACGAACCCTTTCTTCTTATTTTGCTCATTGCAATACGTGCTGTATAGAGATTATGGCGTCCATTTGAGTTTAGCATTCAAGAGAGACCACATGATTCATTCCAAAAAATCATGTCAACCTTCTGTTTCCGCTTTATCACAATCCTTCTCTGCTGACTCGAACTTTGTTACTATGAAAGAGAAGTCAAACGAAAAAACATCAACTTGCGGAATATCCAATCATTCAGGAGTATCTTGTCATGTTGGTTGTATTCTTCAATTAATCTATCACGGTATGCCCGACATACGAAACGATATTGTACATTTATCAGGAGTTTGTCAACGACTCGATATGAATAAATCTGTCGATAATTTGAAGGGTGAAAGCACAGGAGGAAATGCCTTCAACTATCACAATCAATCCTTTATAGTTGAATTGGGCAAATTATTTCAAGGAATGTCGTATCCAGGATCGAGTGATACTGTACAACGAAGAGAAGAGCACGAGAAAGTAAAAAATAATTGCGAATCAAATACACTACAATATAAAAAGATTCATAGCGTAGATCCTTCTCCATTTTACAACACATTTTCCATTGAGAATGGTCCTATCAAAGCATTAGACACTGATAAAATGGGAGATGCTGTGATTTCGTTACAAATGATCTTGCAACATTTGTTTCATCTTGTTGATATCTTTCTTCATTGTCAGACTGAAGTGCATATTTGTAATAGTGATTCTGATCTACAGCAAGCTTGGCAAAAATTGAAGAATACATTATATCAGCAATTGAATGGTAAATTGGTTAAATCTATAATTGGGATTCCCATGACATTTGATTCAGAGAGTGATGAGTCGGATTCAGATAGTTCCTTACAATCTGAAGAATATGCAGAACGCACATCCATGAAGGATTTTTATAACCCTATACTTTTGCCAGTGCTTGGCCATTCTACTCTTGAATCATCCATACAAAAATATGTTTCACCACGATTACTGAAAGAGTATCAGTGGTCCACGGAGTCACCTACTATTTCAACTAATCACCAGTATAGAACAACACAGAGCACATCTTTCCTTGCGAGCCACATGCCTCAACACATCTTGCTTCAACTAGAAAGATTTCGATTTAATCCAAAAAAATTTACTGTAGAGAAAGTGCTGGATGATATTGACATACCACTTGTACTAAATATGAAGGAGTATTCAACTAGATATGAAACCGAATCCGACTCTTCCTTCCAATCCGATGCTGCCAACAATCATGCTAATAGAGGAATTATTCAAAATTGTCGAGACAAAAATAATGAAGAATACATGAATTGCTATCATTTGACAGGTATTGTTCTTCATGATGGTAAAACAGCAGATGATGGACATTATTTAACATTAGTTAAACAAAATCCGCAACATTCATTAAAGCATGAATACAGTAATCATTCAGAAATATGTTTATGGGGAGGGAGTGATTGGCTGCTTTGTAATGATGAACACGTTCTCCATCTTGTTCCTCCTGAGAGGAAAACTACATCAAATATGGATGAAGATGAAAGGGAAATATTGTCATTGCCTCTTACAGAATGGATCTTTAAAGAAAGGATCAAATGCGATGATGACAATTTCTCTTATGAGATGCAAGACCATTTACTGCCTTTTCATCCATATGAAATGATTCTATTATACACTCAAGATAAGTGTTCTCATGATTATCCCTGTATAAGATGCCAAGGTGGGAGAGTTCGTTTGGATGATAGCGACTCCGAAACTAATGAAGATGAATCCAACTATGATTCGTCGACATCAGATACATCCACCTCTTATGAAAATTGAGGATTGGTACAATTAGGCCTCACAAATATTACGAAGATGATGACAAGATCGTAAGAGTGTGAATCAAAATTTTGGGATCTTTTAAATAACACCATAACTTATATGGTTTTAGAACAGTTCTACTAAGCCTTAAGATATGGTAGATCGGGGTAACTTCATTGAGAAAGCCCTTGTTTACGTGAATAAGTTTGTTGTCAAAATATAATCCTTTCGATGATATTACTATGCAATTAAGAACTAAATGGTAATTTAAAAGTACACAATGGGCCGCTTAGCAAGATTTTTTTGCCTTTGGTAGCAAACATTTATCGGCGCACGAAGAATAAGTAATCAATTCTTCTTTGTAAAATGATGGACACCTCTTGTTCACAACAACACAATGACCACTATTGACGTCAACAAAATAATTTAGTTCAATCTCTTGCGTGATTTCATCCGCGACTAGAACATGGTAGAGACCTTCAGCACAGGGTTTATACCTATCATCAAGCCAATGTAGACTCTTTTCTGCAGTCTGTGGAGATTTTTCTTTCTTTACATTGCTTCCGGTTTTGCTATTTTGTTTCCCAATCTTTTGGCTATCATCTGATTGAAAAGCAGTCTTTCCGATATAAGTTTCCTCATCCTTACCCTTATTTTTCTGTATTTTTGTTCTCATAGTTTTCTTCTTTCGTAAAATTCTCGAGTCATTGTTTACGCTTGGGATGAGTAAAGAAGCTCCACGCAATCTTACCAAATCCTTAACCTGAGAATCAACATCATCAGTGAAAGAAAAAGTGCTTTCAAATCCAAAGATTGCAAGAACAAAAATAAGAGAAGCTAGGGAAGGTCTCATTCTTTCGTCGCGGTCCAATAAAAAGTAAGATATGTAATATAATAGCAATTCTTTTGTGAGCAAGTAATCAGGCTCAATATTGAAATAGTAAAAAATTATTCCCATCAGAGTCATTCTTCATGTGAAAGAATTCAAATGTACTATCGCTGTAAAGTATTTGTGCAACGGAATCTTCAACGTAAACTCTTCAAGTCACTTAATGAATAGTTTAAGATATTTTCTATATAATTTGCGCGCGTGTTTTGAAGATAAGATTCGGTCGTGTAGTGACAAATCCTCAAACACAAACGTTGTTTTCATCTACATCAGGTTTCAATTTTTAGTCTTAACATTGTACTTTCTTGATCGATTTCCCACTTTTCTGACGCTTTTGCACGTTTCAAAGCTAAAGTGATATCTTTTATCAGCTTGTAATATTTGACGACACTTAAGTTGTGGTGATTAGAATGCAGTTACAATCATTAAATTTGTAAAACTAAAGTGCTATGTATTGAAAGAATAGATGCGAAATAAGTATGAGGTTGATCACATGTTAGAACACATGTTTTCCTAAGGATATTTCTTGTAAGGCCAAACCGTTGCCTGAAGGATTCCACCTTCAATCCCATTAAATTTCTCTGAAAAACTTCTGAATAGCGTAAGGTATCTCCTACTGTATCAGCTGCTTCGGTCTAGCTTTTACGGAGACATAATTTTTTCTGCGTATCCAAAATTTAAGAAGATCTTTCAAAATATTTTGATCAAGGCAGTACTTTCAATCACATTTAAGATAGAATTGTTCTTAACAAATTTTAAACGAAACAAAAATGAGCCCTTGCAAAAGCGATTATGAGTTTAATGCATGATCAACAAACTAATTCCTTCACATTTTCTTGAATGAAAAGTTATGTCGGATTCATTTCAAACTACGAAGAACACGATTATTTGAAACACCTACCACTCAACTCTCCTCTAACATAATTTTATTTGTAGTTTAGAATAACATGATCTTATATTTTACAAATGTATTTCATTCTGTACCCATTTTTCTATTCTACAGCTTCAACATGCGTATTACAAAGATACAAAGGCATGACTTAGCAGGGATTTTCAGCATTTGGTAGCAGGCACTCATCCGCACAGGATGAGTAGGTAATCAAATCTTCTCGATAAAACGAAGGACATCTCTCCTTTATAACAATACAGTGCCCATTGTGCAGATTTAAAAAGTAATCTAGCACTATATCTTGGTCATCTGCGATGAGAACGTGGTAGAGTCCTTTGACACAAGGTTTATACTTTTCTTCAAAAGCATCTGGGTTAGCTGGGATTTGTGTCGCATTTTGTAGCTGTTCTGCAGTCGGTTGAAACCCTGGGCTCCCCATAAAAGAACCGGCATCTTCATCTTGCTTTTCGTCTGCATTGTCACCGCTTCCACCGTTTGTAGTAGATATCTTTGGGCTGGCCATAAAATCTGAGCTTTGTTTAGTTTCTCTCTTTGCTTTTTTCCCTTTCTTTGATTTTTTTGATGAATGTAATAATCTTGACACATTCATATCTTCGCGTGTATCAATGTTTAGAATTTTAGAACCACGTAAATGTGAAATATTGTCTGCAAGACAAAGTTGGAGCTGTGTGCTTAAGAACAAAACTGTAATTTGAAGAGAACAACTTTTCATTTTTAGTTTGATTTCGCTTTCTACCCTGATCGATTGATTTTTTTATGATACCTTGCCGATGACAAAAAGAATTGATGATGTCGTATCTTCTGTTTTCATGGTACTGAATACCGCATCGTATACAGTAGTTTTGCACGATTATTCGTTTCATATGAAGTTTTATTACGTTGGGACAATAAAAACTGAAGTATCGTAATCTACATTTGTCACGATTGTTCGTTGAATGCAAGTGATTGAAGTAGTTCGTTGGTATAAAAGATAAAGAACTAATGTCGTTAGTTTTTGATGCCCAGAAAACTGCAGAGGAATGTTCCTTATATAAAAATAGGTGCATAATTCCATTTGAATCAAGTAATTTGTTTTTACGTTTCATATTATTTCTACACATATCTACGTATTCTCAAAGGGTCATTTCATTTCTTCCTAAGTTGTTTTGCTCTCATGTGTATCATATTGTGTTTCGCTTTGAATTTAATCCATTTCGTAACTTTCTTCGTGGACCTTCTATAATAGTAATAATAATAATAATATCAAAGCAGGCGCATGTCTGAACCAAATCCCGCGGGTTCTATAATGTTTACAATCAACGACTTATATGTAAGAATTTCAAAAAGGTCTTGTTTTGTTCATTAGGAAAATACCATATGTTGACATCATTTCAATGTCAAAAAGAAGCTAATTTAATCTCCTTTGATCTCAAGATAACAGAATTAGTGAAAATTAGCTTTTATTTTCATGTGGCTTGATAAAAATAACCATGTGAACCGTATGAACGACTGTATCAATCAAACGAACCTCTAAAACGGTCAGATTCATTAATTTTACGAGTATTTTTAATCGAAAAAGCAATTATAATATTTATTTCTCTCATGTACTAATGGTTATATTTAGTTAGTTAGTAATTGCATGATATTTTAGTGTGTTAGAACAGCGGTGTACTGAGACAGATACTTAGCTCTTCAGGTCCCGACAGGTTGAGAGTAAAAGCCTATAGTTAGTATTTTGAACCAATGCTATGATATCCTTTGATCAATAGTTTCACGTCTTTTTTAAGTTGTACTTATCACAAGAATCCAATGAACTCTAGAGTGGGAATTAGTAATGTAATCGTTTCTAAGGAAGCTTTTGATTCGAATTTCGGAGAGACTATACATTTTTTCATAAACGCACGACGACCATTACACAACATCAGCTTATCTTCTTTCCCAACAATCAAAAGGAATAAAACTGCATCTAACTAACATAATTTCATTCTACAATCACATCGTTCGATTTCTAAAAAAGAGAAATTAGCGTCGTATACACCCTGCAGAAATCGTTTTTCTCTTTTCTTTTCATTATGAAGAGGAAATCGCCAAATGGTTTCCAAGCGTCTTTGTTTCTATAAAATTATTAAAATGATTTTGTGGAGATAATCTTTTCAAAATTGCACCCTAATTGTGACATTTTTTTATAGAAAAGCCAAATGTTTGTAATTGGGCAAAATCTGGTTGAAGCATATTTTTCTTTTTATTTTGTATAGAATTTATCCAGTTTTCAAATATTATTAAGTGAAGAACAAAGGAGACTCACATAAGGTCCCAGTACCGACTTCTTTTTTCTGATTGTATCCATAGCTATACTCGAATCAATCATTGTAAATTTATTGAAGTGAAATGAAAATAAACGGTACAATGTTTATGGCCAGGTTTTTGCTCTTTGCGATTACAAGGTTAACTCAAAAGTGAAAAGGTTAACAGCAGCAGTACGTTATGTTTTTTTGTTCGTTTGTGACATCATCATTATCAATGGATATGATGTCAGCAGATACTTTACATAGGAGACGCTTGATCCCCTGCACACTATTCTACGTTCATTTCTACCTTCCATTTTTAATCAGCAGTATTATAGTGTGGCATTAAATTGTGCCAATGAATTTTGTGCCTTTTCATGATCTCAATAATTGAAATTGTGGCCACACATCATCCTTTTCTGCTGATTAATGAAGTGTTTTTGTTCACTTTAATCCTTTCGAATATAAATATCTCAAGTACACGAACTGCACCCTACTGATTAAACTTGAAAAGAACGCCCGATTTATATTATATGCAAAAATGGAAGAGAAAAAAGATGAAAAAAAACTACATTTAGCATCACCTTTACTCACACCTTATTCTGAGGTTGTCCAGGAAAGAAATCATGTTCTACTTCTTTTTAACAATGGCCATCGTATATTTGCTCATGCTGTCAAGAAATGGAAAGGAAAATCTGCCCCCGTAAAGATCAATAAACGTACATACTCAACGGCAAATCTGATTGGATTGCCCTTTGGGACAGTTCTCGAACTTGGTCCTAAGGGTTTGATACCCCTTCCATTGGATGAAGACCTGATACCAAAGCCTTCTAGTGCTTCGTCGTTAACAAATACTGTTAAGTCTGAAAATATCAACGCGATGGAAAATGATAATCGTAATCTACTGGATAATAATACATCCCAATCAATCACTCAACCCGAATTGCACAAAATGCAAAAAGAAGGAACTCACGGTTCTGAAATTGTCGCTGCTCTCATCAGTAATTCTGCTACTTTTCACACAAAAACGCAATTTAGTCAGGATAAATATATTCGCAAGAAGCAGCAAAAGTATCAATTAAGATGTCGTATGGTTAGGCCAGACGCTGGCAATATATGCAAGACATATTTCTTGAAAGATGCTCGTAAAATTATGAATCTGCGTGAAGATACTTTGGCTCAAATCCTAAGTTATGGAAACATTTATGCAGGATGTCAGGTGTTGGTTATGGAAGACTGTATGGGTATTCTTACTGGAGCATTGGCGCAACGAATGGGGGGTTATGGAACCATTTTATCCATATTTACAGGAATGGCTCCCTCTTTTGTCGATCTTCTTTCAAAGTTCAATCTAACTTTTGGTGAGCAGCAAACAATAAAATGGATTCATTCAGGAGAAATATTTGGAGATAACGCCCAAAGTGAGGATAATTTTTTTACAAAAGATAATTCAGTATCCAAGGATCAGAGCAAGGGGAAAGAAGAATCGTCTTCAGCCAAATCTAATATAGATTGGGAAAAACATGATCGGGAAATATTGAAATGGCCTTGCCCGCTCAAAGAACATACTCTCAATTATCTGATTAACATGGAATCAGACAAAGATCGTGAAGCTTTTTTATCCAAAAGGGCTCAACGGTTTGCACGTAAATTAACACGACCGACAACAATGGAAAACCGTGCCTTTCTCCACCAACAATCGGATTGCTTAATTATCGCAACTAAATATGATCCAAAAGCGACGTTATTTCGGATGCTTCCTTTTTTAGCTCCTTCCTCTCCATTTGTCATTTTATGTGAACATACAGAACCTTTAGTGGAATGCTTTACGGAGCTTCAGAATCAGAAAATAGCCATAAATTTACGGTTGAGCGATACTTGGATGAGAGAATTTCAGGTGTTGCCCGGACGGACACATCCTAATATGAATATGGGGCAACATGGTGGTTTTCTGTTGACAGGTATTAAGATTTGTCCTACACATGGAATAAATGAATTGGATGAAGAAGAGGAAAAACGTATAAGGGCAGAAATTGGTGGAAGAAGAGGAAAAAAGAAAGCAAAAAGGAAACAGGATAGTGACACTTTGAATAATAAAGAAGATGACTCTGCATCCAAACGAGTAAAAAAGTAAATAAAATCAGTTGTTGATATAACATTTAGTTAAAGTCTCTATGATATGTTACCTGTGAACGTATTGATGAATGAAATACCTATGACTATTTTTAATTTTTAGCGTTAAAAACTTTATTTTATACGCGTCGAGAATGCGGTTCTCTTTGTGACATTTAATGAATACTTTTAAAAAAGGCTTGAAATAAAGCAACACAATTTACAATTGATTTAAATAAATTTTGACTTTTGACGAGTAAAGAGTTTTCTCCAACTGAAGGAAATTTAGTGAAATGAAAATGATTAGAGGCTGCTGCTGTCTCCAGAAAAATATTGATCTTACAATTTTAATCGAGAAATTGTTGGTACCTACGCATGGTGCCCTAAAACACGCATTAAAAAAAGACATGAACTGAAATAAGTTACTGCTGGTTGTCCGATGGAAGAAGACAAAATATTTTCGCTTCTTTGCCAATTTAGATCAGAACAGCAAGCACCATCATTGGACAAAGAACAAAATCGTCGCATAGATTATCTATATGAACTAATTGATGCGTTACTCGATGCAAATTTACCTATTAATAAAACTGACGAATATGGAGATAAAGAGACGATTGGTGTAGGAGGAACAATATATCAACATATTGAAGCATGGCACGAAATTCTGTCCTCTGGAAAACTTTTTAATGCAGAACCCAAAATTATTGAAAGCAGATGGAAAAGGATTGAGCATGGAATGATGTTCCTTCACGATTTACTTTACTTTTCTCTTCCCGAAAGTGCCAAATATTGTTTGGATGAGTCTTCTATTGCCATACCGCCCCATCTTCTCTTCTCTCAAATTTTGAATAGTTCCACAACTTTCTATAATTCTACTCGTGAATGTGGAGGATGGGAAAGAATTTCCTGCATTTTGCTTGTTTTGACTTATGGACTTGAGTATTTGCTCCATGATATCAAAGAAAAGATCAAAAAGGCTTCTCTCATTCGATGGAAACGAGTTCAATCTCTTGTAAAAGAATCCACGCGAAGAATATATTCAATATTCACCTCATTGGATTGTGCCAGTCGAGATGAAAATGGAGATATTTCATTAGCAATAGACCACAAAAAGGCCTCAATAATTTTTGTGATGACACAATATCTCTTCCCAACACTTCATCAAATAATTTCAATCCATCCACAACCTACTGATATTGCAATTGATTCAGTAGGCTTGTTGTCGTCATCTTTTTCCATCTCTTCCAAAATCATCCAAGAATTTGAAAATTTATTGTGTGAGTGGATGGTCAAGTTCACACTATTAAGTCCCGAAACAAATTTGTTATCTCTCGAGAATATACTATACCATCCCTTAAGATCTCAAGCGGTAGCTCTTTTTGACCAAAAACGTAAACTTCAGCGTAAATCTCAAACTCTCTACCAACAAGAAGCGGGCATTGAATTTTCAGACGATGAGACATATGATGAGGAAAAAGTATTGTACGCGAAAAACGACTTATTGAACAAATTAGCTGCTATTACAGATGCTGAGTGTAACTTACACATACCTTGGAATGAAAAAGGTGTTGCCATATTTGCCTCTATTTTCCTTGATTATCAAGGCAATACCATGGAGAGCTCCTCTGAGGTAATGCTACACTTTCCTGCTGTTTATTCCCCGTCATACACTTTCAAAATGTTCTTCCCTCATGCTTGCGCATTATTTGTGCAAGTTTCTACTTCTACTGGAATATCATATCTTCAGTCGCTATTAAAGTTAACTTCAACACCTTCCCAAATATCTTCAATTCCGATTTCAAACCTTGTCAATACCTGCCAGCTTTTATTAAATACACAAAAACAAGAAGGTATTAAACTATTGCAAGTCATTTTGACCAAGTGCATCCATAAATCAAAATCAATTCAATCTATTGACAAGCTCGTGAATGATTGCCCATACCCGAGTGCAATACCAATTTTGTTGGACCAGCTTCGCTTTTTCATAAGCAATTGGAATGAAACAACAAATAATAAGCCGATCATACGAATTATTGAACCATTCATTTTAGAGATGAAAGCTTATATAGGGGGACATGAGCATATATTGCAGATGTATGAGATATATGCGTGTTCCTTGAATTTGATTCTTCGTATACTCATCTTTCATAGGATTTCTGATATGCAACGAAAAACTCTCCTAGAGCAAAGAAGGAACGAATTCAATCAAATTAAAAAATTTTGGACGATTGCAAAGAAATTCATGCAACAAATAAATGATGACTTGAGTAAATTTGAGGAGGACAAGTTTCGAATGTTTCTTCTCCTTGATGCTCTGGAACAATTTATTAATGAAGGAAATATGCATTTCCTGAATAATTAATGATACTATAAATCGATTTTGAGAAAGTTTCAATTAGCAGTTACGCACAGCTTCAAAATTATGTGATTTTTTGTTCATGAAGGAATGATAACATTGGCCCTTAAACTTTGCTTTTTTTCAAAGCTTCACGGATCTCTTTGAACCTTTTAACACATTCTTTTTTGTTCCTTGCGCTCACGCACTTCGCAATTGCCGACCACCTCTCATTTTTGTCCATTGAAGCTGGGAATTTTTTCAACCCTTCCTGCAATTGTTTATCCTGTTCATCTGTCCATTTATCTTCAGCATCAGCTTGATCGTTCAAATCCTCTGTTTTTGAGCTAGAGGCGCGACCATTAGTTCCAGTCAACGAAGCTAATTTATCACCAGCATTCGATGCTAGAATGTTGTAAGCCTCGATACAATTTTCTTTAGTCCTTGGGTTTTCCGGTTTGCAAAGATTGTTTACAAAAAGAGCAATAGTTTCCCATCTGTTGGCTCCACCAGGTGGATATTTTTTGACAGCCTTCGCTAATGCTGATAGCTCTTCCTTATCCCAAGGTTTCATGGAAGCCGCTGCCTTCTCTTTTTGTGCTTTCACTTTGTCAGCAGCACGTGCAGCATCACGTTTTTTTATCCTAATTGCTGTTTGAGATTTAACAGATTGTTTAGTATCTGCCACACAAGTACGAATATCAGAAAGAGCAGATTTGTTCACTACATCGTCTCCTCCGTCTAGTATAGAATTCAGATACTGCAAATCTTCTATGGATAGATGTGAGCACAAGAATTCCACATCATCATTCATTTCATCCAAACTATTCCAATTTTCTTCATTATCATTGTTTTGTTGAAATAAAGCAATCGTTAACTTTCGAAAAGATTGTTTTGCTTTACGCAATGCTTTCTTTTGTTTCTCTTTGCTTAGCTTGGCTTCTGCTTTTTGCTTTTTTTCTTTTTCCTCTCTGTTCTCTTTTTCTAATCGTAATCTTTCTTCCTCGGCCTCCTTTGTCTTTCGCTCATCTTCTAGCTTTTTCTTCCGTGCATCCTCTTTTTGCTTCTTCTCTATTGCTATTCTTTCTTTTTCCATCTTCAATCTTGGATCCGCAGCCATAGCACGTTCCACTAATGTTTGAATACGTATCATTTCTTGATTTTTAAGCTTTTTGGATTTATTTTTAATTTCTTTCTCCATCCAACGTTTTTCTTCTCGACATTCAGCCGAATCAACATCATGTTCAGTAGATTTAGATGCAACTAGTGTGAAGTCTCGCCAAGATTCAAAATGAGTCCAGTATTCATAAAACTCATGAACTTTCTCAATGGGAGTATTGATATCACCAAGCTTTGGAGGATCAACTTTTTTGTTTGCGTCATTTTTATTATTATTCTTCTTCTTGTTGTTTTTTCCTTTCTTCCCATTCTTTCCATTCACAGTTTCGCCCTTACTATGAACAGCAAACCGTAAATTCCGTGTGAAAACTGGCGCATACACGTCGAAAAATTTCTTAGGTTTTACACCCTCTTTGGGGATTGAATCGTCAAAGTCCATCGTTGAATCGTAGCTTCTTCGCTTCGTAGGGTCGGAAAGAGTGTCAAAGGCATCCTTTATTTTCAAGAAAACGTTGTCATCTTCACCTCGACCTGTTTTGTCAGGATGATATTTTAGACATGCTTTATGATAAGCTTTGCGAAGATTGTCTGGACTGGCATGCAAAGGTATATCAAGAACATCATAATATGTGGCTTTTTCGAGTTTTTTTTCGGAGAGTTGTAGCAAATTGAGAGCTTTCTTCTTTTTTTGTCCGTTTTTTTCGGTCCCTGCTGCATTGCCATTTATAAGTGTTTCGTCTCTATTGGAATCAGAGCCGGGATTTTGTAAATGCTTCGGAAGGAAAGGAATGAGATTTTTTCTTCGTAGATTGTAGGAAAGATAATTTTCACCAATACAGTTGACTTTTTCCTTTTTCAGGACATCATCACCAGTGGGCCAATCCAATGAAGCCTTTGGAGAGATACAAATAGTCATTGCTTTATTTTGTCCCCTGGTCCAGCAGTCTATGACTTATTCTTCACCACTAAATTCAAAAGAAAGAACGTAAACACGAGAAGAAGAGGAAAACATGTATTTGCGTATTGTATTCAAAACGAATGAACGTAGTTTTGGACCACTCAAATAGATCGGTACCTCTCTACAGGATTACTGTACTGTAGGAACCTCAAGTACGTGAAAATAAAAAAGAACTATTTATTTGTCTTTTCACCATCGAGATGTTCCAAATCTATGTGCATTGGATCAGGTCTCATCAAAAAGTGTCGTGAATCAATTATGTATATCTTAATAAGACTTTTGGAATAACTTCTCTGATACGATGCCGGCGGTCATCCTTCTCATTGTCAAAATATTATCACCACACAACTCAAAAAAGTACTGGGTCAGCTACTTTGTGAATGAAATTGAGTTTCTGAAACAGCTTTTCTTTGTAATTTTCTGAATTACCAGCAGATTTGCTAATTTGTGCCTTGTGTTAGAATGTAGAAAATAAATCAAATTGCTTGGACCTCGTTCCAGCTTCCCTACAAAAAAATCCATTAAATGCATCAAAACTCTTTTTCACAGATTTGCGCAAGAATAATGTAGAGGTTCACGAGAAAAAAAATGAAAACGAAAATAAATAACTTACCATTAGTTCTCCTGCAAAAACCAAAGAGGCTTCATTCCTGCAATGAAAAATAATGTCGTGATTTCAGCATACCATATTTTCAGGAAAAACGTTGAAGGTGCAATGAAGAATCTCAGATGCAATAAAGCCTGTTATTGATGCCTAATGAATCCAACATTTTTTTGAGTTCATCGATAATATAAGAAAGTCTGAGATAATGGTTGACCATACACCAACTTTCTGCTGGTGTCACCTACATGAGTTAAGTCTTGAGGTAAATGTCCCATTATGAGTTTTACGTAGACTAAAATAGAAATAAAGCTCGTATCTGTTTTCAAAGCGTAAGGATAAGGATTGAAATACAAATGGTCAATTCCATTGTTGATTTTACGAAGAAAGTCAAAGAGTTCTTACGTTTACAGTGTCTTTCATAGTTATAGTGAACGGTTACTTTTATTATTTACCAATCTCTATATCGTAATCTATTCATACCATACTCTATCTTCATATATTCACATCAACTTCTATTTTCGTCTATCTATTCTTTATCAATTTCTATACCATGCACAATGTTTGTCCAAGAAAGACAATGCATCTATAAATGGGAGCTAACCACACATCAAATTTGTATCTCTGCAAACTTGAAGGAACTTAAGGAGTCCGTCACTGAGTGGTTGATCTTCAAAGTCGCCCATTCTACTCATCATCTCACAAAAAGTCCTTCAACATTATGCTGAAGGTCTATGTGTGCAAGGGATTATCGTTGAAACCTCTGTTATCAATGTGAATGACACATTCTCTTTCCAGGTCACAATCGTCTTCTTCGTGGACAATAACAGAGGTAAATTCATTTCTCTTCATGCGATCTATTGCTCTATCCAGTTCAGCTTCGCGCTTAGCAACTACTTCGTTTTCCATCTGAATAGCGTGGCGAGCTTGTATGGCGTATATTTCTCTTTTCGTCAAGGGCCTACGAAGGCTTATTAAAGACAGCTTCTGAAACATTGATCTACTTTCGAGAATAAACTTCTGTCTTCTTGATGGTTTTCTGTTCTTGTTTTGTGATTTTTCCATCTCTATGGTTTCAGAAGTTGAATTCAATGACTCAGAATTATTTTTCATGGTGATGTTTTGGGCGCACATTTTCTGTTGTTCTTTCCTGCTGATAGTAATAATTGAGCCAAATACGAGACTAACGTTTTTAATGATGAATTATGATCGTTTGATCTAAAAAGATTTTTTAGGCGGAGTAGGTACAGTGCACTGAGTTGGGTTGCTTAACTGCACCAACTCGTCAAGCTACGTGCGTGTTAATTTTCTCAGTTAGTTCAACAAAGGCCTTGATACTTCAAAATATTTGACTGATATTTGAATCCAGAACAAAAGTTTCACGCTTTTCTTTAGAAATTGCCGGCATAATGTTTTAGAATGAAACAAAATTCGTTTTTTGGCTCACGTGCGGCTTAACGTCAGAATTGATCTAAAAACAGCAAGAACGAAAGAAAGAATTGTTTCTAAATAATATTGAATGTGAGCTGAGCTACATCCAATGAAAAAGTATTGTTAGATAAGCTTTTCCTAAAATCCTTGACACGGTGGTGTCAGGAATTGAATTTGCATTAAATTGTCATAATATGATTCTAATTGTTTTTTACGTTTTCGTTTTTACCTTCAATAGGCATGTGATGTTAACTCAAGTTCTATGATATTTTTCTTACAAGCAGTGTTCCTATGCTAAAATGAGGCCCTTTTTACTAGGTACGTTTGTTTCTTTGCTCTACGATATTTTGTTAACGAGGGTTCGACCCCTGCACTGCGGCAGAATTGGAAAGCATCCCCCAATTCGTATAATAGTTGTTGTTGTTGCTGCTGTGTTCTTTCTCTCTCTAGAGGCACGCGGCATTATTGAACTTTGATAGTCCCACGAACGCTCTTAATTCGTATAGTATACTACAGTATATATTGAGTCACAAAATCATATTGAGTCAAATGAACAAACGTTGTTGTATATGGTATATTTATAGTGGTGTAAATGGCATTGCTCTGAGACAGATCCCCAACCTTCACTTTTCCGCGTGGAAATTTCCTGACCAATCCCGAAGGAGAGGGGTACCTTCCGACTCTTGTACTGTCAGGGTACACATTTCAAACATACGTAGGAGAAAGAATATTCATTGAAAAAAAACAGGTGACGAAAAGATGACGTGGTTACGTGTTCCCATCTTAGAATTTTGTAGGCATAGTACCGTAAACAACTATCTTCATAACAGTGAAAAGTAGTCCATTAAAAAATTATTAATGAAAAAAAATTATTTTGTGTTGGTAAAATATTGAAATATAAATGGATTATGGCCCAAACCATGACTGCTGTAGAGAAAAAAGCTGGGAATGTCTCATTGAAGAGTAAAAACTCGCTGTCAAACGCAGAACTGGACTACATGCTGGAAGGATGTGACGATGATTTTCGTGTAGATGGGAGAGCTTGTGCAGACATACGGCCTTATTCAATAAATGGGTCAAGCAAAACCAATTCTTCCCCATCCACACTAGTACTATCAAATGGATCAGCCCGCGTTTCCTTACCAGGAGGGTCAACAGATATCATTTGCAGTACAAAGGCTGAAATTGCTCGTCCAGCCTTATTAAAGCCAAACGAAGGTATTGTGGATGTGAATGTTGATTACTTTTCGTCGTCTATGCACAATAATAAGAGACAAAGACGGCATGAAGAAACTGAATTATCCCAGATAATTTCTCGTCTTGTGCTGCCCAACGCATTATCTCTACCATCACTATGCATCCTACCTGGAAAATATTGTTGGAAAATATCTATTGATGTACTTGTTTTAGCCACAGATGGTTGTGTCACCGATGTAGCCTCAATGGCAATCTATAAAGCTCTGAATAACACAGTTCTGCCAGTAGTCAAGCCCATACCAAAACAAACAGAATCATCCAATACTGGTGTAGGAAATAAATCAAATGTTAGAGATGATTTTATCATCGAGAGTGGGGATGTAGCCGAAGCTCTAATTCCTGATGGGGCTGACGACTGCCCCATTCTTCTTACTGTTTGTATTTTGCAACAGCAAAATCCATTTTTTAGAGATGGTACAAAAAGGAAGCACAGTGCACCAGCAGTAATGGTTTTGGATTGTAGATTAGAAGAGGAAATGTGTGCATTGACCAAAATTTGTGTTTCTGTTGATAGGCAGGGGATGATATGCGGAGTTTTAAAATTCGGAGCAGGGCAAGGGGCTTTACCATACAGGATGCTTACTGAGATCACAGATTTGGCAGTTTTGTCATCTAAAAAAATTTTTGAAGACATCTTAATCCCAGACATGAATGATGACGATATGAATCAAAATGAAATGACCATTGCTAATAGAGGGGATCTATCTGACTTTTTACATGGACATTTCAATTTCCAGTAATCATTAAAACTAAATTAAATTCCTTATTGTCCACTTTATTCATGTTTTCAGTAGCATATCATGATAACATGGTTTTTTGTCGTGAAATTTATTTGATTTTATATATTTAAATTTGCAGTATTCATCATCTTTTCTTCAAACAATGTAACCCAAAATAGAGACTCATTTCTTTTTTTATAAATATTTAAACATCTTAAATTCGGATGAAATATAACACTTGAACCTTTATCCTTCATTTTATGTGGTATATCCAAAAACTGTTCCTACTTGTTATCCTCCTCCATATTGTTCAACAACGAGTCCACATGCGCTCGGAGTCTATCTCTTAGCTCTTGCTTTGTTCCACTTACTTTAAGCTTTTGCTCTCTCAGAATCTCTTTTAATTTCACAACTGTCAAAGAATCCAAAGGATCTACATCATCCTGTCTACTTTCAAGAGGTTTCATTTCTTGGCTGCTCTGCTGATCTTCTTTCAAGATTTGAGGTGATTGAGTTTCAGTTTCTTTATATTCAACTTCATGTGGTTTCGCAGGAATATCATCAATAAACGGTATTTTGACTTTTCCACTCTCTACATCATCCTTCGCGACCATACTTCCAAAAGGAGACATGAATGGTTCTGCTTTTCCATCTTTATCTTCGAATTCCATTCCCATTTGCTCTGTAACTTCTTTGACATAACCTCCCTCTTTCAGCTCGTCCATAGTATCTTTGGTCATATTTGCGACAGAGAACAAACTCTTATCTACCAAAGACATATTCAAATTATCAATATCAACACCAAGTGTTTTTGCGTATTCTTTAACATCCATTTCTTCAGCTTCCTTATATTTTCGTTCTATGATTTCGTCCTCATCATCAGGATACACACCTCCCCAATCGTCTTCTGCTGTTCCAAACATATCTTCTCCGTTATTTATAGGTGACCGATATTTTTCAATTGTTACAGTCACCAAACGATTCTCATCAGTGCCATCAACTATACTCCAAAATGTACCATCCATATTAAGCTTCCCTCTCATTTTTCTTGAGCCATCCAAGAGTAAAACTTCCTCTTCGCTATTTTTTAGTTTCAAGTCTACACTATTTGGACTTGATTTGAATTTAATATCACTTCCTTTCGTTCCCTCAGGAACACTTACAGTAATTTCGATCTCAAATTGTTCCTCAACCCACTGATAATCTTTCGTGATCCCTATTCCTCCGAAAAGCACAGTAGTCGATTGAGTACCTATGAAAGTGGGTTGAGATATTTGTGGGAAAGCTCTAATATCACCTATATTACTCGCCAACTTTTTTTGTGTACTTTGAAGAAAAGGAGGATGGAAAGATTCAGTTAAATGGAAAAAGTTCATTATCAAGTAAGAACTTAATACAGAAAAAAGCCTAGCTTTGGAGGAAACAAATACTCTCATATTCAAATGCACAGTTTTAGAAATAAGCTTATGGATGGATAGATTGACTAAAGCCTTGAGGAAGTATCAATTGTGGTTGATTCTCTTTTCAAAGGATTTCTTTCGGATAGGTCTGCAATAATGAATGAGTGGCATCAATCTGTTCAAACGTATGGTAGATACCGTAGGTACGACTGGAGAAAATGAGTCTGGCGTACAAAGATCTTAGGACATGTATATATCTAAAATTAAAATTAAATTCGGAAAAAAATATTTTTAAATATAACTTGTTAGTGGATATCACCCTTTCGCGACAAAGATATATATGCTGTTGTTCAGTTTATCAAAAATTATCCATTGTACAATTATCATGAAATTTTCGTTCCTTACTTCGACGAAGTAATGTCGTTTTCATGTGTTTATGTTCTTTTCATGCTTATCAATAAACGTTATACTCTAAACATGAGCATTAATGAACAAATTACACAAATACCACATGTAAGCGTTTCCCTTTTGACTACTTTTTATCAACTTCTGCACGTTGACGGGCAATAAGTGCATATTTTTCCCAATTACTTGTGAAAACCATAACAGTGTATAAGGCGAACAAAATAAAATATCCAAAAGCCATTCCCGAGTAAAGCCCAAAGAGATCATTACGCCAGTATCTTGTAAGAATGAGAACCCCTGTGAATCAAAGAAAATTAAACAAAATCTAAGCATCAATAATTTGTATCAGGCAAACGAAGTGCAAAAATCGTCTTTCACGTCGGTTGTAAACTTACCGGGAACCTGACCTGTGGACCAAATAAAGTTAAAAGGTAAATTATTTCTATTTGGCAGGACAATTACAAAAAATATTTTTGCGTCCTTAATAAACTTACCAAACCAACTACCGATAAAGCCAATCCAAAAAACTTCTCCAGTACGACCCATACTAATAGGAATTGTCTCAAGACCGACTGCTAGATTCATAAAGACCAAAGTTGCCACAAAGGGAACCTTTGTTTCATCAAGCTCATCTAAAAATGCGTCGTCATTGGAAAAAATTCTCCCAAACACCCTAATATCAATTAAAAGCAAAGCTCCAATAATTGCCATAATCGTGAAACATACTCCAACGCATACATCTCCGGCCTGTTTTGCACTTTTGTAGTCTCCGCTTCCAAATCGAAGTCCCATTTTGATTCCGGAAGCTCCTGAAATAGCGCCTGTGCATGTTAGTGTAATCCACATAATCCTATAACTTGTATTGAAAACTGCTACTTCCAATGCCCCAATTTTGGCTGCCATGGCACCGATAAATGCCATTCTCCAAAAATCTGATGCTAAGCTGAATGCTGTAGGAATATAGAGCTTACTGTAAGTAGCCAATCGTTCTCTTGTAATTTCATTTAATTTCCATCCAAACCATAAATTTCGATGATTCTTCCAAAACATGTAACCAAGAAACAAAACGTTTACATATTCCACCAAAGAAGTGACAACAGGACAAGCATAAAATCCAAATCCTGCAAAATTAGGAATAGGAAAACCAAGGACAAATATGACACCAAATACCAAGTTGAATAGTAGTGCAAAAAGGGAGGCAAGTACTTGAGGTTTCGTTATACGTTGCGCAAAAAGAAACTGTGATAGTTGAGAAAAAAGAATCTGTGCTGGAATGGAAAGCGCAGTAATAGCTGCAAAGTATCCCGCTGCAGCGGCCAATTTTTCATTTTCTCCAAAAACAACCCATACTTCTTTAGTACAAAACCATGTACTTTCATGTGGGCAGAACAACAATCAATGTCGTGTTAAAATTAATAAAATAGTCTTGAAGATGAGAAGCAAATCAAAACTTACAACATGACAAAAAGCCCTATTAAAGCGAGCACCACTAAGGACACTTGCATGTATATTGATGCAAGCTCCATATTACCAGCCCCAATTGCTTGACCACAAAGGATTCCCAATACGCGACCTTTGAAAAACACACCTGTTGAAGTAAAAATATGTCTATTTGTTGGGATTATTCGTTTTCTAAGGTTTATTTACACACAAGTAATCTAAAGATTGAAGTTGGCTCGAAAATAAATTTCGGAAGCGTTGACGTACCAGTACACATTGTCCAGAGATCCGACAAGGCTAAAGCTGACAATGCCTCTGATCCAACATGTCCAATAAGAGACGTATCAATTGTGGTCATCTACTTCAGCACAAGAGAGAATGAACAAGCGTAAAATTTCTGGTTGAGAAACATGACATAAAAGAAACATTTTTCACGAGATGATGGACTCACTCCAACCCAAGATAATCGCGAAATGAATACAGGGACCGCTAGGGAAAGTGTGTCCACTGAATCTTCCCAAATACTTTTACATTTTTCTCCATCTTGGCTTGATTTCAAAGATACTGCGGAATCTTTGTTTTCTTTAAGTGCCAAAAGACTGTCTGTTTCAGATTCTTGTTTCCAAGATGCTCTGGCATCTAAAGACATGTTTCCCAACAACTTCCGAAGTGATGAAACAAAAATTCTAATTATAATTAAAAAATCTTAAAACTCGATATCCTTTTACGTGCGAAAACAATTGTCCATGAGTTCTATGCGAACTTGTTGCAGAAACAACGAATCATGTCAAGAAAATTCCAGTTTCGTGAGTCCTTCTTTAAGAGACACTTACAGCAGTGTTTAACTACATAATCCAATTAATTATTCAGCATTTACCAATTAGAGCTATTCTACAATGCCATCTTTATTTCAATATGAATATCTTTTTCACTTCATTCACTGGATTTAAATTCTTGGTATTCTTTTCGATTTCAGGAGGTCTTCCAAATCGCATTTTCTACAAGCTGGAACTCCATTATTTGTGCTCTGTCAGATAACTAAGATGTTCTGAACCTCTTTGATAGAATTAGGAATTAATAAGATTTTTCCAAAAGTCATTAAAATGGAAGTGCCGAGGAATAAAAATAATAAAATTGTGTGATTTAAATGCCGAGTTTGTTCTAAATCATTGCTCTATTCTCACTTATTTCAAGAGACATGCTTTGACTTTTTTTAACCTAGTTTCGCTCTTCCACAATCATTAACAACATAGTCTTTAGTTTTCAATTTTATTTTCAGATCTTGGTGTTCTAAAGAAACATTCAAAGAGTACAAAGGAAAGAACTTATGATTCCTTGATTTACTGATGGGTTTAATTTGCTGATGAAGAAAAATATTTTTTGGACAATTTTGTCTATTTTATTCATAAAAATATAAAAATATAAAAATATAAAAAAGATAAAATAAGTCCATATGATGTCAAAGGAAAATCGACTCCCGTCAAGGTCCTCGAAGATTTATCTCCCGCGCCATAAATTTACAAGTCTTCAGGAATGCTATGATGCCGCGCCATTTATTTTAAAAATAATTATGACCATCACGACGAGTCTTATAGTTTTTCTCATTCATGAAAGAGCATGCATCGTTTGTACCTTTCTTAAGAGATATATCTATATTAGTGAAAGTAAAAGAAATTAAATATGTTCTTCGTAGGAAGTCATCCAAGTATAGAATTATTAATAGCCTAAGCAGTGAAATATACTTTCATCAAGAAGTTCTCGTATGTAGGAAATAAACACCGTGAAAAATAATTAGAGGTTTAATCATAATAAAATTGGAATCTCCTCGTTCACAGAAAGATTAACAAATTTCTTAGGATCTTAACTTTTAAATACGATTAAAATATTAGACTACTCACACGTATGTACATGATGTTATTTAGGATGTAATCCATTATTGCTGTCAGTAAATTTCATTTAGGCTTGATTGAAAACTACATACGCAAAAGTTATTTAGGACAATAAAATTAATATCGTACGGATAAAATATGTAAAGTTTTTATTTAGAGACTAAGGAAACAGAGAGAGAGATGATTATTTAGATGATTGAAAAAAACCTTCTCTGTGGGTTCGTTTTCATATTTTTCTTAGAAAAAGAATGTTTCAATCAATTAAATAGCCTTTCTTGTTACGAAAACAAGTTCTTAACTCCATAACGTCAAGAAAAAAACATAAATTTATATAGAAAATGTATGAACTTTTTATTCAATGTAAGTAGATTAATATGAGCAGTTATAGTTTTTCTTAATTTTTTCTAAGTGTGCGTATAAAGAATACCAAAAGTTACATAGCAATTTGCGAATTCAATGAAGTTATCTAATAAAATCTAATATAATTCTGTATGAATGAGCCTTTTAAGTGCTGACACAAACGCGCCATAAACACAACCTCTCATTTGCCTCTCTATAAATTTTAACTAAAGAAGTTGATAACACAATCAGAAGGTTACTTAACCAAAAAAAATTTAAATTTGTCGTGAGTATCATCTTCTAATGTCACGCCTTAGCGATGCTCACGCTCACATTATTGGGATGAAGTTGGCAGTTGAGAGTTTCAACTGATCGAACTATCTGACCAATCCCGCATTACTTCCAACCCGTTTCGAATCATTCACTAACATTGATTTTGCATTTCGATCGTAATCTGATCCATCATAGGACCTCACATTTTCAAAAAGTAACTCATCATGATCACTAAAGCAGCAGAAAGAAAAGCAAAAAGAGCCGATGGAACAAGGAAGCCAACCAAGAAAAAGCCTAAAGACAAGCCAAAGCGTCCCCGTAGTGCTTATAACTATTTCTTCCAGCAAGAGCGACAAAAAATTCTGGCATATTTGGCTCGTGATAAGTCTGCTCCTGTCGAAGAAGGGGGAGAAGTTGTAGATCCCGATCAAGAGAAACGTCTCATCAAAGAAACTGGAAAAGTTAGCTTTGAAGAAATGGGTAAAATTATTGGAACCAGGTGGAAGAACCTGCCCAACGAGAATTTATCCAAGTTCACTGAGTTAGCTCTTGGTGATACAGAAAGGTACAAGAAAGAGATGGTTGTCTACAATAAGAAACAAGACGAGGCCGCCACGCAAGCTATGAAGGCTCAAAACGAAGCTGTTCCCAATGGTGCAGGACAACTACCAGGAGGACCCATGGCAGGACCTTATGGAGGTGCCCAAGGTAACTTATATGCTTCACCTTACGGTGTTCCAGGTATGGGAGGTGTTCCTCAGTACAATGTCCCAGGTGGCAATATGGGTTTTCCTGGCATGCAAATGGGAGGATATCCGAACCCTCAATTTCCTGGCTACGGATATCCATACCAGCAGTATTACGGGGGTGCTGGCGGAAATGTAGGATACCCACAACAAGGACCTGCACCTGGAGCTCCAGCACCAGGTAAAGAAGGTCAGCCAGGACCACCAAATGCATAATTACGAACTTCTTTATGAACCAAACTGATCTATCTTCATAACGACATTGCTCACGCGACCCATCAAGTTGATTATAGAGCTGTATTTTCCTTGTTCGCATCTTCGTTGCTGAGTCCTTCCCAAAAAGTGAGGTTCTCATATGGCTCATATTATGCATAGTTTACATAAATTTTCGTTTTCATATATAGACTTTGTGATAGTTACTTGAAAAAAATCTTTTCTTTCATCGTATTTATTGATTTTATGTTTCCAAATCAAAATTTAAGTTGTTTTTCATGTTGGGGAAGTAATCAGAACAAAACGATCATGAACAACAAGCATGTTAATCAGGATCATATTTAGTACGTCACGGTTAAGTAATCAATCATTATCACAAATAAAGTTACTCCTTCATAAGCATCCAAATTATTATCATTATCCCCATCTTCTTCTCTTTCTATCTTTTTCGGTTTGCATTTCTCCATTTCCTTTATTTGATATTGATGGACCATAATAGCTAGGATCATTACCAGTTTTTGTTGTGCTATTTGAATTCTTTCTCGTTGTAGGTATATTCTTGCCTAAAGGAAGATCTGAATCGTTTGATTTCTGAAAGTCATCCCTATTCCAACCAATACCATGAACTCGCTTCTTTTGCGTTCCGCCACCAGCATATCTTCCATAAAATTTACTGTAGCTAGCTAAATCTTTTAATTCATTTTCTATTGCCCTTCCTTCTTTGACAAAATTTTCCATCAACAAGTTTGCAAAATCAGCATCTTTCCGGGTCATAAGTGTGTAAGCAATTCCTTTTTGATATTGTTGTTCTCCTTTTGAATCAGATGCCGACATTCTACCCGCTCGTCCAATACGATGAGTGTGAATATCTAGATTCTTTGCAACATCAAAATTAATGACAGTCATAACATCTTTCACATCGAGACCTCTGGATGCAACATCGGTAGCAACAAGAGTTTCAATCTGACCTCTTGCGAATTGACGCAATGCTGCATTTCGATCATGTTGATGTTTATCTCCATGTATAGATTCAGCATTTATTTTTGCATTACCCAGACTACATTGTTGTCGTATTGATTGAAGAATTCGTTCACACGCATCTCGAGAAGCTACAAAGATGATGACTTTCCCCAGTGGAGCTAATGTGGGAAGCATAGAAGTTAGCCATGTTATTTTGGAGGATGGAGAAGGTAACTTGATAACATGTTGGGTCACGTGTGAAGATGATATGCCAGTTTTTCCAATGGCAATTCTAATTTTGATTTTGTGAAAAATACGGGATTATGCGAACATAACATGTAGACAAAAAAGAAAAACAAAACAAAATAAGTGTGTTCAACCTCGCCATTGCAGTGAAAACAGAATTGGTCGGTAAACAGATACATAATGAAAGGACCTTGGTTAATTCATAAGTAAACATCATCGTAAAAAGAGGTAAAGTCTCCTCTGATTCACAATATGTTTACATACGATTTTCTTCTAATGCTACGAGATGTAATTCAGGCAAGACTTACCTAATGGGATCTTGCAGCCAGCTTTCTGCAACTTTTTCAACTCTCCGGCCAAAGGTAGCACTGAGCATCATCATATGCCTATCGACTCGAACATTCCTCAAAATGCTGGTCACCTGGCTTTCAAAACCCATCTCTAACATTCTATCAGCTTCATCTAATACTACCATAGTGACCCTCCTCAAATTTGTTGGAGCTTTATCTTCACGACCCTTTAACATATCAATTAATCTACCAGGGGTGGATACTACAATCTCGCAACCTTTTCTTAAATCCTTTGATAATTCATATCTACCTTTTCCTCCACCTGTGACCGCAACAACGTTTCCACCAACCTTCTTCATCATTTTGTATGCATGTGAGTAGATTTGTGTTGCTAATTCACGTGTAGGAACAAGTATTATTCCTATTGGCCCATCCTTATTGGGTTGAATATGAGGCTGGTCCAAGCAATGTATTATCATTGGTATAAGATAGGCATATGTCTTTCCACTTCCGGTGGATGCTGTTACAATTACATCATGTCCAGCGAGAGCAATAGGAAAGGTTTGAGCTTGAACTAGTGTTGGTTTGTGTAGGTTTTGGTTTGTCAAAAATTTCAATAAGGTTTGAGGTAATAAATTGGAAAGAGGAGGAGAAATGAAAGGTGATAGTATAGGTGATAGAGAGCATGGGTAAGAAGATCCAGTTGAAGTAACTGAAATAGAGTGTTCAGAGCGCCACTTGAGTGGTATAATACACTCGGTATTAGTTGTTTGATCGTAGAACGTTCTACGAAATGGATGATACTCAATCTGACTATGATCTACAGCATCTAGAGGATCTATCGTTCTGTTTCTCTTTTTGATAGCTGATTCTGTATCAGAATCGCTAGAATCATGGTTTTGTTCCAGTGCATTTTTTCTATTATTAGTAGTATTTCCTGATGAAACTTTGCTTGAGATTTTATCGCCTGATGCACTAAGTGCTTCTCCTGCACGATGAAACGTCGAGGAAAGACTTGCAGCGGCTACTTTTGATGAATTTGAAGTATGCCTCGTTGTTGATGATACATCAGTTTGAATACTAAATTCATCCTTTTTATTATCAATGCTGTCATCCATACCACGATCTTTCCTTGATAACGACGAAATTTCCCAATGAGAAGTTGCTTCTTCTTCGTTTTCGTAATCCAATCGCTCAATGGATGCCTGCTGATTTTTTTTCTTTTCATCATTCGCTTGACTAGTTGAAGATAAGTTCGCCATGAAAGCGTCTAAAGGGTCTACTTCATTTTCAGTATTATTTTGATCCTGGTTCTTAGGTGCTTCATTTTCGGATTCGTCGTCGTCTGATTCATCAAACCAACTCATTTTATTCAGTTCGCAGTGCCTTTCAACTTAGAAACGGAAGGGTTGCAAAAATAATAACAGCAGTGAAGATGAATGATACGTTGAGGGCGTAAATAAATTCGATCTCTGCTGTGTAGTAGACAAATATGTACGATAATGTATACGTCTGATTAATTTAAAATCTTTCCGCACACAAAAATGAACTTCACAGCAGAGTTCTCATTATTGCATCATCAGCAAAGCCATTTTTATTTGATTGATGCATATAAAAACACTCATAAACTCAAAAAAAAGAATCCAATATCACCCTAGACTTATAGATAACATTTCTACCTCTACATTATAACAATAACAGAAATTAGAATTTATTGCATGCTATGATGCAGGAGTGAAAGTAAAAATGATCAGAATCCATTTCACTTGGGAAATTATGGAATAGCAGACGCCACAATTAATGACGCTGGAATTGCAAAAAAAGTAAAACCAATTAAATAGGCAGGAATGACTGATATAAGCCCTTCCATGGATGATGAACCCATGGCAGATACTATTATATCCCTGGAACGTAAAAATCCAGCATTCACATCAGCAATGATTGCCATATATACAGAATCACCTATGTCACCCCCATTCCCAAGGTTCCAAATAGTGGAAGCCCACTCAGTTCCTTGAAGTCTTCGAAGAGGGTGATTCTTGGAATCATAAAATACCGTATGCCAAAGTTTTGTGCTCTCTACTGCAATAGATATAGCTGATAAAGCAGCAGTTTGTTGAAGCACATGTGCATCGTCAATTTCTTTCATTTGACTCGTTATTTCTAGCAGTGTCTCAATAACATCCTCCAAGTTATCTTGATGAATCGTTTCTAAGGTGTCGTACATATTGTTGAGAGAATGTTTCAATCCGGAATGAAAATTGTCAGGATATTCGAAATCAAAACCTTCGTGAGTGGCTGTATGGAAAGCTTTCATAGATGATTCGTATGCTAGATTCTTGCATTCATGATCATCACTCTCACAATATCCAGCCATGATATCGCTCACATCCATCATCATTTCGAGTTGATTCTTGGGCTTTTTGTTCTTGTATAATTCAGAAAGTTGTTCAAATGCATCTGTATGAAGTAAACCTACATCTTCTGGCCTTAGGTGCCTTGCCTTGGGTCGGATGGATACAGCGTAAGAAATTATCGAAAGCAAAACAAAGAGACGCATCGTTACTCTCCTATCACAAATCTGCAGTTGTTTTTTGCTATGAAATTGTGGTCTCTGGTTTGAAGTAAAGAATATTCATTCAGTTCAAGATCCTTATTCTGTGTAAGTGATTTTAAAGGAAAACCGTTGCTCTTTGCAAAATCACTTTGCAGGACAACGGATAAATACAATTAGAGAAAAATAAGTAACACCTTTCAGTCTAATTATATGATTGGAGGACGTGACGTCGTTTACTTAAAGCTCTGAAATTTAAAATTCTACTTACGTGATCGTATCAAAGAAAGTAGTTTGTTAAAGGTAAAATATGTCAGTCACATGTAACAAGGACCTAAGTGTGAAATCATATATAGCGCTCCTTTGCAAAATCGAAAACTAACTACGGATTTAGTTCAAGTACATGTGACATCCTTCCAAAGGGAACTCCTCGTTATGTTGATATATAGATTGACCATTTCTGCTCATTTTATCATATATCTAGACTTTCCGAATAGGAATGATCGATAAACATAGACATCTACTGTTTCCGAATGTCAATTTAAAGAATCTTCCATCATGACACAAACTATTCTTCGGCAGTAATAAAGTATGGTGGTTAGGACAAACGCAAAGCTTTGGATATACATATAGGTTGACTACTATACTGTTATACCATGGGTAGAGCGATCGAGAAGAAAGGCAATTTCCAAAAAAAAACTGGTACATGGCAGAAAGTGAGTGATACTTGTAGGGATCGTTTGAGGGTGGGTGTTTTGATATTGTCCATCCAAATCATGTCGTTGTACTATTCGTTGATAAATGGAATCGATATGGGTGAGTAAGGAATGGAAAAAGGGGTATAACAGTGGAGGCATATAGAAAATCTACAGCTACAAAATTACAACCAAATTTTGTGGTACCAAGTGGTAATGAATTGACAGCATCTACTTATAAAGCCCTGTTTGATAATGCTAAGGAAGACTGATTCTTATTTTTTTGGACTATCAAAAATCGTATTTTGGATAAATAATAGAAAGAGGGAATCCTTTTCCCATTTTTACTTGCAATGTGTTTTCATTTATTGACAAGTATCGAAATGATGTATCAAAGAGATCTATAGAAATAATTACAATTTGAAGCTTAAGGCAAAGGGGTACAAATATTTGCACTTTATTCTCTCGGCACCTTGACACAGATCTACACCTTTTATGATCGATTCAGTTAGCTGCGACGTCTTTGCATTCATCACGGATCCAAGCAAATAAAGCTCACAAAATAATATTTCTATATACAAAAGAAGATATTATCGATGGCGTCCCAAAAAGAACAATCTACATCTATGTGATCCGTGCCATTGAATACTCGACACTAAGCATTGTTCGTAAAAATATCCCTGGTCCATCTCTTTATCCAATTCAACCATAAGTGCATATTCATATTCCTTTACATCTAAATTCATTTGGTGAAATGATACGATGATATAGCAATGCTTAGGCGACTCATGAAAGTATGTCCTTTGGTGGAATGGACAACCAAATCGCGGAAAAAAATGACAGCCGTTTTGATCCATATAACAATTAATAATCATATTCACGAATGACAACATTTCTCTCGTATGTAAGAAATGTATTGTGCAGGAACAGATTTTCTATATGGTTACGTGGATTTGTGTGGATTGTGATACGTTTCTATCAATTCTTCTCTCACTTTTTGAATTTCTCGAAATCCTCCCATAAATTACAAATTTGTCAACTTGCATGTGCCTACTTTACAAGGAGCGACAATGATGCAAGGTTTTCTTCGCCGCAATCAAGTACATCCAGTGGCAATCAACTCACATTGTGACACCATCCTCAGAGCAGATGTGGGTAGAGCTGCTACAGTACGAAGCAAATCCATAAATTACGAAGTAGAAGATGTTTAAATGTGAGTTAATCAATCGTCACTGACCAGCTGCATCATTTTCATTGTAGATCGCTTGATACAGCTGCATTTGGAGCTTTAACGGGGTATCAGAATTGTATAGATGATTGATTTAGTTTTTCTAATGACATTCATTGCTTCTATTCTCTTTTGTTCTAATAGGGCCTACCACATTAACATCTCGGCAATAATGGAGCATTATGTGGTTGAATCTATTTACTACCTTAGAGCACTAAACAAGTGATCTTTGAACGAGAATGCTACTTCCTAAGCTATTCTGAACAAGACCAGAAGCCTATGATGCCAACCCCTTCGATATTCTTCTCTTCGAGGCCTCGATGTGTGAAGTACATTTTTTCCCCCTTGGAGAACAAGATGCTATACATACTGAATCCCTCCGATTGTTTTCTCTTTGGGTTATCCTCTTGTGAAACACAGTTGACTTTCCCTTGGAGAACAAGTTCAACAAGTAATGCTCATAAAATATGAAGCGGATCAAGATGTTTGTAGGAATCACCAAATCGATGTTTTCTTCTCGTGGTCTCAGTCACTTTCGCCCTCAAGTAACATTCATAAAGTATGAGACGGATAGGAGACTTTGTTGTGACTATTCCGAAGTTTCATAAAGTACTCTGTTTTGATTCAAGTATGAATTAGAATCACGAAACAACTTTCATTTGGATTGGGATATTTCAATTTTATGTTCCTGTTTTTTTTCTATGTTATATGTTATACTATTTATTTGGTTATGCTACTTGTGTGTTCTTGATTGCTTCGATTTTAGTTTATATGTTGAACTTGTGTTTTGTTTTCAGTATTTGTTTTTTCGTATCCTTTATCTCAATTTTTTCGTTCGTTTTTTTTTCTTGTCAATTTTTCTTCGTTCGATTTTTTTTCTTTTGAGTGTGCATCATTTTTCATCGTCTGCTTTTCTTTTAGTGTGCTTGCGTGTTTCCATATTTGTAAGCTTAGGTGTGTGTATGCATTTTTTACTTTTGTGTGCGTTTTGTGTGTGTGTGTGTGTGTGTGGTGATGGAGGAGGATATGATTCTTGATCGAAAAGATGTCCTTCCTAAAAAAGAAGTTAGTAAGTCATGACATCCTTCCAAAGGGAACTCCTCGCTAAGTTGATGTGATTCTTGATCGAAAAGATGTCCTTCCTAAAAAAGAAGTTAGTAAGTCATGACATCCTTCCAAAGGGAACTCCTCGCTAAGTTGATGTATAGATTGACCATTTCTGGTGATTTTACCATATATGTCTAGATTTTCGGAATTGGAGTGATAAGAAACCATAAACATAGGCATCTACTGTTTCCGAATGTCAATTGGAAGAATCATCCATCATGACACAAACTATTATTCGGGAGCAATAAAGTATGGTGGTTAGGACAAACGCAAAGCTTTGGATTTATATATATGTTGACTACTATACTGTTATACGATGGGTGTAACGATCGAGAAGAAAGACAATCTCCAAAAAAAAGGCTGGTACATGGCAGAAAGTGACACAGGAATCCAAATGATCCAAACGATCCATCAATGACAAAGTAAAATGACATGTTCCTTCTAAGGTGAACGTTGCCAAACCAACGATATTCCAACTATCTTATTTGAGTGTGGGTGGACTCCACAGATTCCGATGGGCGTGATAGGAGAGCCCAATGTTTTTTTTGTAGGGACGTCAATTCGTTCTTGGCTCCTTTCAGTATATTTTGACGTTGACGAAATCGAAGAGACGCACGTTGTGTCTGGTGTTGCAAACGGTCGAGTTCGATGCGGAGGCGTGTTCGTGGTCGATCCATGGAATTCATTCTAGATTGAAGGATGCGGGTATCACTAATGATGCAAAAACAAAAAACAAACAAAAAAGTGAGGAAATAGGAACGAAAGGTTGGGTGACAATCGTCAAACGACGTACGCTTGTAACAAAATAAAGGATTCGTGGGCACTTTCCACACGACTTCTCAAATAGTCAATTCGATCTTGGGCGTCCTTGAGTTCCTCTTGGGCATTCTCCATCGCAGATTCTTGAGCATCTTTGTTGGAGATCAGTCCTTGGGGCCCCCAGGCATCCATTCCAGTGGGTGGGATACGAGACACTTGTTCTGCACGTTCTTCCCACGTCATACGGAAAGTGGGAAGAACCTCCACCGTCTCCGTCGTGGGGGAAGGGGGTGCATCTGAAACCACCACCGGTTCCACGTCGATGGGGGAATCGACCTCCATACTCCGAGACGTATCGTCCTCCTGGTCCGACTCCTGATGGTCGAAGGGGATGGTCGATGGTGTGGATTGGATACCCATTTGAACATCATAGGCATTGGCCAACCGTTTGCGTTCTTGTGTATCCACATTGAATAATTTGTCCAACAGCATCTCGACTGGATGATCTTTTATATCGGTATTTTTCTGACTTGTTTGGAGAGATTTGTCTTCGGGAGTGAACCATGTCGAAATGTCCTGTTTGATGATTTCATAATCTTGACGGACGCTTTGTGGGGGCTGTCTTCTGTTAGGTGTATCATATTCATCATCAGATTCATATTCCGATTCATAATCATCATCATATTCATATTCATATTCATAATCATAGTCATCATCATAGTCATCTTCGTATTCATCGTCATGGTCATTATTATATTCCATGCTCTTATTGACCTTTTTATCATCATCATCATAATTTTCATCATAATCATCATCATCATAGTTATCATCATAGTTATCATTCACAAGTTCCAAAGCATTGAATTTTCCCTTGGTCCCTCCAAACATAGTCCTATCCTTCGGAGACGTCGAAGACGACATATCCATACCATACCAAAAGAGTGTGGAATACAACTGTTGCAACAATGGAGGAACTTTGGGAGTATTGGAAGGATAGGTGGATCGTTTCCCACGACGGGACTTGGATCGCATGGGTCGTGGAAGGTCATAAAAATCATCTTCCTCGGCTTCCCATTCTTCCTCATAGGATACGTCCGTGTCTCCATGTTCATTGATCCAATAATTTCCATCTTCCAATGCTGTGTCATCCTCCTCCTCCTCATCATAATAGTCATAATAGTCATCATCATCATCATCATCATCATCATTTTTATCAGAATGTCGATTGGTCAGTTCCAGAGCATCTCCTATTTCTCGAAACCCATCCTTCCTCTTCCTTCTCTTCTTCGAGGAAGGATTCGAATTCGATCGTTCAGTTCCAGAGCATCTCCTATTTCTCGAAACCCATCCTTCCTCTTCCTTCTCTTCTTCGAGGAAGGATTCGAATTCGATCGTGGTGATGTCACCGACCATCGATCCTCCTCCTCATATTCGACAGTGCGAGAACGGCTTGTACGTTTGCTTTCCAAAGCATCACCACCCCCTCGAGTAGGAGTTGTCCCAGTCAGCAGAGTCACCCCACAAGAGGGAGTTGGAATGTAATGATGGTGATGGTGATGGTGATGATGGTGATGGAAGGGAGGATTGGAAAAGGCATGGGAGATTATTGGAATAAGACATATCGTCACTACATGTAGTGATTCTATCAAGGGCATATTGAAAAAGGGAATTAAAGAATGTTCTAAAAAATGACCCAAATAGGAAGGGAAGGGTGGAGAATGAGGGTGAAGGAAGAGTATGTTCTGTGAAACGAGATGGCCAAGATAATAATGAATATAATGGATTGATGGGAGGAGAAACTACGTAGACTCCTTCCTGTAGAAAAATAGGAAGATCCAATGTGGATCGATAATGGTTTCCACGCGGAATCCATATTTCACATTCCATTTCCAAATTTCCAAATTTCCAAATCCAAAGAGTCACATTCTTAGGATGAATCTCCCAAGGACCCACCAACATGATTCTCTCTCTCTCTATAATCACAATCACAATCACAATCACAATCACAATCACAATCAAAATCACGATCCCATCACAATAGTATGGGAGAGTGGTGAGGATATCTAACGAACTTACTCTCTCTTTATATATAGAATCATAATCACAATCACAATCAAAATCACGATCCCATCACAATAGTATGGGAGAGTGGTGAGGATATCTAACGAACTTAACTTAACTTAACTTAACTTATATAACATGATTCCACTAGTTATTAACGTTCCTTCTATCATTCAATCATTCTACCTATTTCTATCTCTATCTCTGGATCTAGATCTGGATCGAGAAGGACGTCGTGTTCGATCCGAATTCGTAGGACGACGACGTTTCCGAGAATGAGAAGGAGTATGTGATTCCCTGTCCCGATGAGACGAACGTCCATGTCGATGTCCATGTCGATGTCGATCATGACGCCGAGAATGAGAATGAGACCGATGAGATTTGTGTTTGTGTTTGGCATGGCGAGAAGAGGAAGATCGTTTGTGTTTCCGTCTTCTTCGTCGTCTTGCATCCTCACTACTACTGCTACTACTGCTACTACTACTATTACTATTACTACTACTGCTATCACTACCATTGTCCTTCTGTACATGTTCCGAGTGTGGATCATATACACCAGTACCCTTCTCATAAATGCTCCTACTACGATCCTGTGACGTTACAGGCAACGTCGTCACAACTGTCGAAGAGGGAAGTGAAAAGGGATCCCATCCACTTGACGAACATTCTCGATCTCCTCTCGAATGACCCCATTGTCCACACGCCAAACATTTAATATTGCGGAATTGAGTTCCCATGGGTTTGAAATTCACATTAATATTTTTATCGGAGATGCCTTTCACCATGGGGGCATGTTTCAATTGTGGAAATCGTTGGATTTGTTCTTCTAAGGAAAGATATTGCGAATCACGTTTTCCCACGGCTTTTTCGAGGGAGGATCGGGTATCGATATTCCCATTGTGGTGGTTGTTGTTATTGTTGTTGTTGTTGTTGTTGTTGTTGGGAGCTTCCTCCAATGGGTTTTCTTGGTCCTCTTTGGGATGGGAGGGGTCTTCGGGAAGGAGATGGGGTTGGGAAGAAGTAGTCGTCAATTCCGCAGTGGTGGAAGGATGACGGGCCAACAGTAATCGAAATTGCGCCGCAGCATCATCATCCCCCGGTTGTCGTTGCGCGACGTTCTTCGAATCCTCGACTGTGTGGGATGGCGCCTTTTCCAGACCTGGAGGAGCATCGTACATGAACCGCAAATCTTCGGGAAGGAGATGGGGTTGGGAAGAAGTAGTCGTCAATTCCGCAGTGGTGGAAGGATGACGGGCCAACAGTAATCGAAATTGCGCCGCAGCATCATCATCCCCCGGTTGTCGTTGCGCAACGTTCTTCGAATCCTCGACTGTGTGGGATGGCGCCTTTTCCAGACCCGGAGGAGCATCGTACATGAACCGCAAATGACTCTTATGCTGTCCCACCACACTTCCATAGCGACTGGCGTTTAATTCCGTTTCTTCTCGTTCTCGTTTCAGTTGTTCTTGTCGTTGTTGTTGTTTGGTGTGTTCTACTTGTTTTCGTTGACGTGCTTCCCAGACGGCTTTTTGGTTGTTGGTGTTGGCTGGATTGAATCCTTTCTTGGATAGAAAGGTAAGTCCTCCTCCCATGGTGGTAATTATAATAATTATTATAATAATTATGATAATAAAGTTTATTATTATTATTTTTTGGAATTTTAGTTTATTTTATTTTTGGAATTTTAGTTTATTTTATTTTTTGAATGTTAGTTAAGTTTAATTTGGTACTTGCTATCCGCATTTGAGTATGTAGACTACATCCCTACAGCAGTGAAAGTAAGTTCCACTTGGGATCATTATTATTATCTGAAAGCCTCATAAATGATGAGATTTCCACATATATATTTAATCCAAAGAACATCATGACCACCGACACCGATTCCAACACCGACAAGGAAGTCCCCACCGTCATTCAAGACCTCTTAACCCGACCACCGACACCGATTCCAACACCGACAAGGAAGTCCCCACCGTCATTCAAGACCTCTTAACCCATCTCCAATCCGAAACCCACAAAGTCTCACTCCCCATCGCCGCCATGAAAACCCTCCTCTCCGTCATCAAAAGCACCCAAGCCAACACCATGATGGGCCTGCAAGATGAACTCCGCCAAGCATCGCAGCTCATGCTCCAGTATACCAACCATCCAGACACCAATATCCTCCGAGGACAATCGCAAATAGCGCTCCAATCCGGATGTGAATTGTTTTTGCAATATGTCACAAGGACCTTTTTGGAATTGCCCAGTTTTGAACAATGCAAATCGATGATTTTGGAACGGGCGGAACAATTCTCGTTCTTGAGTGAACATGCGAAACAACGGATTGGATCGATTGGGCCGGAATTTATTCAAGATGGAGATTGTGTGTTGATTTATGGATATAGTTCCGTGGTGTTGGAGTTATTAGTGCAGGCGGCGAATTATTGGGATAAACAGTTTGAAATTATTTTGTTGGAGACTCGTCCCGATGCCAGTGGTGTTCGAATGGCAAACGAGATTCAGTCGAAGGCTCCTGGGATTCCTACGACGATGGTGTTGGACTCGGCGATGGGATATGTGATGGAACGACATGTGGATTTAGTCATTGTGGGTGCGGAAGGTGTTGTCGAGAATGGTGGCATTGTGAATCGAATGGGGACGTATGCCTTGGGGATATGTGCGAAAGAACTGAACAAACCTTTTTATGTGGCAGTGGAAAGTTATAAATTTGCTAGATTGTTTCCTTTGAATCAGGCCGATTTGCCCAATATGCAGAAAGTCAATGTGATTCAAGGCAGAGAAGTTTTGGGAGGTGGACATGATTTGACCTTTGTCGATACTGTGAATTTGAAAAATGAGTCTGTGGATACTCCTACGAGTGATCATCCTTCTTTCTACTCCAAGGGTACCTCCATTCCAGGGGAAGTGTCGTTGCCTTCGCAAGTGAAGGTGGAGAACCCACCCTGTGATTATACTCCTGCCAAATACATTACTCTTTTATTTACTGATTTAGGAGTCTTTACTCCTGCTGCCGTCTCGGATGAATTAATTCGTCTTTATCAGTAACGTTATCCTCCATTGTATTGTATATCTATTATTTTATGTTATAGTACTATACTTACTTCTCATCGATCGATGACTCCAATATAGCATCCTCCTCCTGTCAGTCCTCATTTAATTTTCATGGCATCGACACGACATAATAATAATAATAATAATGTTTGTGGAATACGGAAGTGTGGCATTCGACAACTCTTCCATAAATGACGTCACAATTTGAAGGCCACGCCAATCTAGCAGAGACAAATGAATCATTGCTACCATATTTATTGTTTATCATTATTCTTTGAGATCCAAACGAACATACTCCCAACCTTGTGTCATCAGAGATTGATCCACAGCCAACAAATATTGCATCATGACATGCATCATAATCCCTTCCAAACGATTCGCTAATTTCATATGGACCACTATTGCTTTCATCTTACTTTCCACTTCACCATTGGTATCTTCCTTTTCACGGAATCCATTCTTTGTTCCTCAACTTGAGCATACGATCCATACAACACAGATTCCTCTCCACCTCACCGAAGTCAAACAACTAGACCTGGATCTGGATACATCCGTCTCCACAGAACCAATAGCGGATCTCCTACATGACTATCAAACAGTAGCGCAACAAATCACGTCCAGTTTTTCATTCCAACCCTTCCAACCAATCTCCACCTTTCCTCTTTCCATTCTATCTCAAAATAATCATGTTCAAACCATTGCTGGGACACTTTGGAGAGACAAATCTGCCTGTACTTATATTCCTTCCAAAAATTTCTTTCCCACAGGAATTTGGAAATTCTTTTTAGATCCGGGGAATGATACTCAAAATGGATTAGATTGGTATGATGAACGAAAATGTATTTCCACTCCGGACCATGATTTTTTTCATGTTGATTTTAAATATCAAAATAGGGAGAGTCGAGGGACTGTCATAATTGTCCATGGATTAGAATCGAATTCTGCTTCTCCTTTGGTAGTAGATATGGCACGATCATTCTATGACAAAGGATTTGATGTTGCATGTAAGTTCCTCAAAATGACATTCTCCAAATCCTGCATGTGTCATTTTGGATATTTTTCATCCTCTCATGTTTGGATTGTTGGAATATTTGTATTTGCTCCATATATTTGGAATCGGCGCAGGTGTGAATTTTCGGGGTTGCTCCGGAGAAGTCAATCAACAGCCGGGTGCCTATCATTTGGGATTCACAAATGACTTGAAACTTCTTTTGACAGAAATGGTACAAAAACAAACATCTACCAAACCTGTTTATCTGTCTGCTTTTTCTCTTGGTGCCAATGTAGTTGTGAAAGTATTAGGTGAGCTAGGAACAGCCGCCAAAGTAAGTCGTTACATATGTCTACATCCTACTGAAAAAGTATAGGATTCATTATTCTCTAATAATGAGCTTGTTCACTTACCTTTTTCCTCTCCGCTTCCAAAAGGACACTTACAATATTCAAGGGGCAGCCATATCTTGCTGCCCTTATGATACTGTCAAATGTGCTGAAATCTTATCCACCCCTGGGATCAATAAGGATATTTACACTCCAGCATTTGTTCAAAATATGCAAACCAAAATCAAGGAAAAATACGAATCAAAATACATAGAAAGTGTTTCTCAAAATGAGTCATTTCCTTTTGATTATGAAGCTGTCATGAATGCTACAACTATCAATCAGATAGAAGATGCTTACATTGCTCCTATATATGGGTATGATAATTATAAGGATTATTATGAGCACAATGCTTGCAAGCAGTTTATCCCTGGGATTGCCATTCCTGTATTAGCAATCAATGCTAAAGATGACCCGTTTTTTCATCCAGAGATGGAATTCCCTAATATTTCTCCAAATCCATTTCGATTATGTGAGACTGATCATGGAGGTCATTGTGGTTTTATGTTTCATGCACCCACTCTGAAGCATGATGAACCGTTTCACGTTCCAAAGACTTCATGGATGCCAAATGAACTTGCCAGGTTTATAGATCATGTAGATAAACATAATCAATAGATATGGTATGAAAAAAAAAAAACATGTTTCTACACGAATTCTATTTTGATAGTTGAAAAGACAATTTCTTCTCAATTTTGTGACGGTAATCATGAAAAGAAACCATGACTCGAAGAAGAGAATTTTACCTCATAATGAACCACGTACATGAACAAAGCTACGTAGGAAGAGTATGTTCAATGGCATATCATTGTTTCGGAATTCTATTTTCTCATTATTTTTTAAGTATTGTAACTTGTGTTTTTAAAATCAACTTTTTTTCAAGTTACCTCGCGTAAATATTTTGAATTTATTAACCGGAATCAACTATTTAATCTGGGTGTGACACTAATGTCAGTGCCGATCAACGTAAATTAGATAATTTACTTAGACTTTAATCACAAAAATAATAGACACTTGAGCCAACCAATTTACGTACACATTTCAATCAATTTTAGCGAAGGTGATTACATTTAAAAAAATGATAAAAATATAAAACGACTACCATGACAACAGCAACATCCGATAGCACGTCTATAACTTCATCAAGACACTCTTGGTCTTCATTTTTATTTGAGAATATTGAATCATGTTCAAATCAGAATAGTGAAGATCGTGATGATTTTCACACAGAATTAACGGAGAAATATATTTATTTTCCTAAACAAAAAGAAATTGATGGCTTGAAAAACAAACCACCAAAGACAATTGTACCCAATTTCAATAATCGACAAATGACCTATGAGCAAGAAATTCTGAATGCTCTCACTATGATTCCTTCTCCACTCTACTGTATTTATAAAGTGTTTTCTGGTCGTTGGATATCAGAACAGGCTCGCAGTTTTGCAGAATCAGAGTGCGGAAATCCCTTTCATCATGCAGGAAACTACAACGTCAGCATGATATCCCTACTTCCACCACCGATGCTAGCAATTTTATTTGCTGTCTTCATTCATTTTCCTGTTTCATTTTATTATCATTGGCTATGTGCCACACATATACCGAAAGGTTATGAACGAATCACTCATATAACTAGAAGATTGGATCATGCCTTTATTCATATTTCTCTCACATTATGTACATACGCTGCTAGTGGGGATGTATACTATTTCCTATTTTGCGCATTGTTCAATGCAGACTGCGTTTGCCGACATTTTGAGCAAGAAGTGAGTATTCTCGAAAATCAAATTTCCAATGTCGTCTCTTTTCAGAATAATTGTAGTCTCACCCCAAGTCATCGATAATATCGTAACTTGTTATTCGTCACAGGTGAAACCTAGACGAAATCAAATTCGCATAGGTGGCTCACTTATCCTTCTAATACTACCAATAATTTGGTTTGGAAACGGTTCCCCGTCCACCAAATTAGGCATCATTTTCGGTCTTACGGCCTGGATTATCATTGGGAGCTGGTTTTTCGTTGCATATCCTATTGGTGGATATAGTCATGCGGCTTTCCATTTGACCTTACATCTTCCTCTTGCATACTATCTTTTCATTGCATCTAGTCATTTAGATTCTTCTATTCAACAAATGGAAGAAGCAGCTTGTATTCTTATGGAGGCAGGAAAATTGTAGGCCATGAAACATGGCGTCAAGTAACACTATAAATAATTTTAGTTTTGAGAACATTAAAAGAGAAAGAACAATTTTCAATTTCTAGAGTGATACTTGTACTTGCAGTGTTGTCATATTGCTTTACATAATCACGAAAGTATGAAATTGAAGAACTACTTTGATGTGAAGAAAAATACTACGGCACGACCTCTTTGTGTTCAAAGAACATTACTTGGTCTTGGATTGCAAGGACGTTAAACCTTATTTGGTTCTTTCTCGCGTTTTCCGTTCAAGCAACAAATTGTGAGAAATATTATCAAGAATGGATTTCCTTTATTTGGTGATATTGTAGCCTTGTGTTTCTAGTAAAAACATCTAAAAGAATGGAAACAACCTAAGAGGAAAATATGTTTTTGGATATAGTTGTGGTGTCAATCATTATGACAGTCCAAAGGGAAAAAATTCTTAGGTCATCACTTTTATCCTAAAAGCACTGTGTATCAATTCATTAAGAAAAAATATTCTGTCAATATAGTAGAAGAGACATGTACCACATGATATGCTGGAAAAGCATAGTTTACAGCAAAAGACTCTCGCGGTGTATTTCCTTATGTCGCACCGTTCATTGACTGATAGAAATCTATAGATTATCGTAACACGAATGAAATTGAAGATTAAGATCATGAGCTTGGAGAATTCCAGAAAAGTACATTGCATTTTAATTCACACGAGACATTTTTTCCACAATAGTTTCTTCTATACGAGACCAGTACTGAAGTTGAGCAGTCAATTTCTTCGCCGCCTCCAAATCATTCGATTGAAATGTTTCATTCAAGTTTTTGATGGTCACTTTCATATGTTGTTGATTTTCTTCCAAAAGAGGCCGCAGTTTGCTATCTATAAGTTCTGAATCTTTCACTGCAGAGCTCGAATTGGATATGCCATCAATGATTTCCCGTATTTCCATAACCTGCATTAAAAACTCCATTCCTAGTAAATCTTGCCCTGAATCCTTTTCATTGATGAGTATCCCATTTGCTTCTAACATGTGAGATGCTCTTGTAAGAGGGTTTGATATTATCTCATACGCATGTGTAACATCAGATGCATCAAAGTCGCTTTTGATATTCTCTCTTGAAGGATTGGCGTTCATCTTGTCAGGATGTAATTTTGTCATTAAATTCTTATATGTTTTTTTGAGTTCAACAGGATCAATTGAAAATGTTTTCTGTTGTAACGAGATAATCAACATATATGATGGGTGAAATGTATGAATGAAAATGTCGTTCATGAAAAATCCATGGCAGTACTAACCTCTATTCCTAGGACACTAAAGCAATCATTAAAATTGTTTGTGCTTTTAGAAGCTTTTCTTGTCGTAACGTGCAAAAAGCTAGAACATCCTTTTCTACACCTGAAAGTTCGTCCCGCACCATTCCTCATAGTATTAAGACCTATCATCGTTAATCTTAATTATTTTGGTAGCCTTATTGCAGAATTCTTGCTGTCTGTTTGGCGGACATCCAAAAACTCTTTTAGGCAGAAAAGTAAATTGAATTCAGGGAAATTAGAACTGTACGCACGCACGTATAGAATTATAAATTACCACTTAGGGTTCGAACTTGACATCGATTCTCATTTTATAAGAGGTCGTTGAATAAAGTATTTGGATTCATCATGATAAATATATTTTGGAGGCAAGAAAGATTATGTAAAAACTTAACAATCTATCATCACTAAAGTGTAAGTGAAAAAAAATGCATTGTTGCTATCTTTTCTTTGTCCTTTCTAATAAGAAAAATTCTTTTGTTGTAGTCTGATAGGATTTTCAAGTCATAGCTTGAGAGTAAAGAAGTTGATGGTCTATGTACATAAAGAATTCTTCACATCTCAACACACAGCAATCAATGATTATTTAAAGCCGCAAAAGTTCGCGGTATAAATAGATTCATATAGATTTTCTTTCAAAAGTAGTCAGAAAATGCAACAGCTGCTGATGCAGTTATAGATGGTGCAAGAATCAAGCCTAGATGATTGTCTCTGTATTCTTCCGAACTAAGCTGTAATTTGATTGCGGTAAATATGGCAGGTTTCACCAGCGTGGATAAAATCTGGTTATCATATTCATCGCTTTCTAAGCTTGTGTTTTTGTAGGAAATTAATTCTTGAAACGAATGATTCGGGTCTGATATGACCTTATTCCATAATTTAATGTTTTCAATGCTGATAGATAATGCTACTAGTCCCGTTTTTTTCGATAACTTATCAATATCCATCATATCTTCAATATCAATTAAAATCGATTCAAGTATATTTAAACCTGGTCTTAAATTGGTTTGATCTATTAAACCAATCACAGTGAACATCTTATGAAGAGAAAGTTGTACTCTGAAATCAAATTCATTGGGATAAATAATAGATTCTTCACTATATTCATTCCGTTTCTTAGCAGCACGAAATTTCTCAGTGACCACTTCATATGAATCAGGAATGCATGCTTTGTCCGCATCGTTGCAAAGAATAGATTCCATATCGAATATATCTAATATTAAATCATGATGGTTCGCAGGCATATCCAATTTCCATTTCTCATCTAAATTAGTAAAAGCATGTGAATGTAGGAGTGCAAAATCTCTTGGAGATAATTCTATTACAACAAAAGCGAACAAATGAGTCTCAAGATGAAACTAAAGGGTGAAAAATGTGAAGAAACTGAAAAACATCATTGGACATACCTCGTTCTTGCATACCTTCCCGTGGATACTTTAGCCTTGCATAAGCTAAACTTGGCAAAACTAAAATGAAATGGTTCAAAAAAGACACCATACTTCCCTTTGCATGTACTTCCGATTTAAAGAAGAAAAGATGCAGCAGTTCCACAAAATTATTTTAGACAGCAGGTTCTATCCAAACGTGGATATACTATTCAACGTTCAGATCTTGAAGAAAAAAATAAAAGAAAAAATCTTAAAAAGTATTAGAGGCATTTAAATTAAGTATTTATTGCGAAAACTCTATGAATAGAATTGCTGTTAGTCTAAAATTCCGTGACGATTACTTCGTAAGACAGAAAGAAAATATCAAATTTTATGATATGTCACGTGGCACATGAAAATTATTTATGCACACAAACTTGTTCCCTTTTGATAACGGGATTAAGCTCAATTTATTTAAAACTGCACTGTCTATTTATTTGAAAAGCAGGGTTGATTCATATTTTTTATTTAAATAGCTGATATTTTTCAAAAAATAACAAGTTAGTGTAGACATCATACTTTGAAAAATATCACTTAAATAAATAATGAACTTTCGAGCACTTTTAACAGGACTGCTGTGACTACGT
>Ga0209092_10000315_pt1:5000-40000 | contig 46730 bp, 53 predicted proteins | sample FraStrMetagenome_FD_187446 | JGI IMG/M metagenome (GOLD analysis project Ga0209092, IMG submission 187446) | Marine eukaryotic phytoplankton communities from Arctic Ocean - Fram Strait ARC3M Metagenome (SPAdes) (version 2) | ecosystem: Environmental > Aquatic > Marine > Oceanic...
TTAGATAATCCATTAGTCCAATTGAAGAAGAAAAGACTTAACCAATAGACTACCATTGCAAATAATAAGACACCAAAAACTATGTTAGATGAAAAATTTTGAATATTATTCCAATCCATCAAATTCTCCTAAAGATTATATATATAATTAGATTATTAACATTATATTATTTTAATAAAAATAATATATATTTCGTTATTTTGTATATTTTTTTATGAGAAATAGTAAATTTTTTTGTTTTTTAGTCTTAAAATATAATTAAGAAGGATTTACATATAAAAATTGACATTGTAAGTTAATTAAGGTTAGTATGACCTTAATTTTTATAAGATATTAAATTATGTCAGGAATAGTTAAATACGAAATGATGATTCTTTTAACAGAAGAATTTAATGATAGTGAATTAAAAACTTGGGCTTTTAATTACGCAAAAATTTTACAAAATTTAAGTGCTTCCGAAATTTCAGTAATCTCTCGAGGTAAACGCGATTTAGCTTTTTGGATTAATAGCCAAAAAAAAGGTAGTTTCATTCAAATTAATTTCTCAAGCATGCCAAAACATTTAGACAAATTTGTTGGAGATTTAAAATTTGATACAAATGTTTTACGCTTCTTAATTCTAAATAAAAAAAGTTAAATTTTTCAATTTAACTTTAAATAAATCGTTTAAGTATGTTATAATATAATTAGTTAGTGCATCCTCAGTAGCTCAGTGGTAGAGCAATCGGCTGTTAACCGATTGGTCGTAGGTTCAAGTCCTACCTGGGGAGTGTTTACAGAGAGTTAAAAAATGGATAATACTTTAGATAAATTAAAGATTGCTGGTAAATCATTTAATTCCCGTTTAATGCTTGGAACAGGTAAATATAAAACAAAAAGTGATGCTATTAATAGTATAAATAGTAGCGAATGTGAAATAGTGACTGTTGCAATACGACGTTTACCAACTAATCTAGATAACGATAATAGTAGTTTTTTAAATTCTTTAGATTGGGAAAATTTATGGTTATTACCAAATACTGCAGGTTCCCAAACAGCCGAAGAAGCAATACGTATGGCTTTTTTAGGTCATGAGTTGGCTTGCCAAATTGGTCAGGAAGATAATTTTTTTGTGAAATTAGAAGTAATTTCCGATCCAAAATATTTATTACCTGATCCAGTTGGTACTTTGAAGGCAGCAGAATTCTTAGTCAAAAAAGGTTTCACAGTTTTACCGTATATAAACGCAGACCCAATGCTTGCTTTACATCTAGAAGATATTGGTTGCGCAACGGTTATGCCATTGGGCTCCCCTATTGGATCAGGCCAAGGATTAAATAACTTATCAAATATTGAAATCATTATTGAAAACTCAAGTATTCCTGTTATTATAGATGCAGGTATAGGAACTCCTAGTGAAGCAGCAAAGGCTATGGAATTAGGTGCAGATGGTGTTTTATTAAACACTGCTGTTGCTCAATCTAAAAATCCAAAACAAATGGCGCAGGCAATGAATTTAGCAGTACAATCTGGACGAATGGCCTATCAAGCAGGTCGTATGGAAAAGAAATTATATGCAGCTCCCAGTTCACCAATGAACGAGATTAGTAAATTATAAAAAATTTTAATTATATATATATATTTAAATCATCTAATATTAATTATTAGATGATTTAAATTATTTATTATTTGTTTGTTTTATTTATCAATTAAATCAACAGCATCTTCTTCTGTTCGTAATTTTGGATCAACATGACTGTAATCTACATTTACAACAATATTATCTTCAAAATCTGCATCAATAATTAATTTAGTTTTTGGGTATAGTGGTTTAGCTAAAAATTCTTGTGCTAAATTATCTTCTAGTAAACGCATTACAGCACGACGTAATGGACGTGCACCATAAATTGGGTCAAAACCTTGTTCAACTAAAATATCTTTCACACTATTTCGAACTTCTAATTCAACCTCTTTTTCTTTCATTCGATCTTTTAACTGTTTGATCATAATCTCAGAAATCTGTTTAACATCTTGTCGTGTTAAATGACTGAAAACAATAATCTCATCTAGCCTGTTTAAAAATTCAGGTCTGAAGTATTTTTTTAACTCTTCATTTACTAAGAATGAGATACGTTTAAAGACATTTGGATCTAAAACTGGATCTGTTGCAGTTGATAAGAAATCAGAATTAATATCTAAACTACTCTTATTTGGTGTGCGAGCTTGAATACCACTTTCTTTTTCGATGATTTTCGCCCCAACATTTGATGTCATAATAATTAATGTATTTTTGAAATCAATTGTCCGACCTTTAGAATCTGTTAAACGTCCATCATCTAAAATTTGTAATAATAAATTAAATACATCAGGATGTGCTTTTTCAACCTCATCAAATAATACAACAGTATAGGGTTTACTTCGAACAGCTTCAGTTAATTGTCCACCTTCACTATAACCCACATAACCTGGAGGAGAACCAATTAATTTGGCTACAGTATGTTTCTCCATGTATTCTGACATATCTAATCTAACCATTACTTCTTCACTACCAAACATATAAGCTGCTAAAGCTTTTGTTAACTCAGTTTTTCCTACACCAGTTGGACCAGCAAAGATAAAACTAGCAATTGGACGATCCGGATTACGTAAGCCTACACGAGCTCGACGAATAGCTTTCGATACAGAAACAATGGCTTGATGTTGACCAATAAGTCGTTCATGCAATGTGTCTTCCATATTTAATAATTTCTTAGACTCTGTCTCAGAAATTTTCGTCATTGGAATTCCAGTCCAACCTGCAATCACTTCACCAATATCTTCCTCCATTACCATGTCAATATGAACACGTTTTAAACCAGCTTTTTCATTAATTTGAATTGCCTGTTTCATAATTTGGATTTGGATTCGAACTTCCATTTCATAATCTAGTAGTTGCGAAGCTGTATTATAATCTTGTTCACGTACACATATGTCTTTTTCTGTTAACGTTTCTTGAAGTTCATTTAATAATAATAAAATTCCTTCTGGTAAACGTTTGTTTTCTAAACGAACACGTGAACCTGCTTCATCTAACACATCAATAGCTTTATCAGGTAAATAACGATCGGCAATAAATTTATCTGCAAGAATTGCTGCTTGTTCAATAGCCTTATCATGGTAACTTAAACTATGATGACGTTCAAATTTTGCACGTAATCCACGTAAAATATCAATTGTAACACCAACACTAGGCTCTTTAACTTGAACTGGTTGGAATCTTCGTTCTAATGCAGCATCACGTTCAATATATTTACGATATTCTTCCATTGTTGTTGCACCAATACAACGGAATTTACCACGAGCTAAAGCTGGTTTTAAAATATTTGCAGCATCAACAGCACCTTCTGCAGCACCTGCCCCTACTAATGTGTGGATTTCATCAATAACTAAAATAATTGTAGAATCTAATTGAGCTTCTTCAACAATTCTTTTTAACCGTTCTTCAAACTCCCCACGGTATTTTGTACCAGCAAGTAATGAACCTAAATCTAATGACATGATTACATTACCTTCTAAGAAGTTTGGAATATCTTGTGTTAAAATTAATTGTGCAAGACCTTCAGCAACTGCTGTTTTACCAACACCTGGCTCACCGATTAAAACCGGGTTATTTTTACTACGGCGTGCTAATACTTTAATAACTTCAAAGATTTCTTTATCACGACCGATCACTGGATCTAAGCGACCTTCTACAGCCTCTTTTGTTATATTGTCTGTATATTCGTCTAAAGTTGGAGTTGTACTTACATCTCCTTCACGATCTAAAATTCGTTTTTCCGAATCAGTTAAAGGGCGTAATAACTCTTCTTGATTTTCTTTGATAAGTGCTAAAGTTTTATTACGAAGTTGAGTAATATCAACGCCTAATTTTTCAATTGTTCGAATAGCTACTCCATCTTCTTCAGCGATTAGAGCAAGTAAAATATGTTCAGTTCCTACGTAATTCTGACCAATATCTTTACCCTCTTGAACGGCCATTTCTAATACACGTTTTGCTCGAGGAGTAAATGGGATTTCTGATGCAACAAATCCTGTTCCACGACCAATGTAATTTTCAACCTCTTTTCGAGCTTTTTTTAAGGTTACATTTAAAGATCGCAAAGCTTTTGCACCTAAACCTTGACGTTGGCCGACAACACCTAAGAAAAGTTGTTCAGTTCCTACAAAATTATGACCCATTCGTCGGGCTTCTTCTTGTGAAAGCATGATAACTTTAATTGCACCCTCAGTAAATTTTTCAAACATAATAGTTTATTCTAGACCTAGATATTAAATTCTATTCACAAAACTAAATCCGATTTATTTCTATATGTTTTTTCGATGAGTATTGTTATTTATTTTTAAGTTATATATTATATAAGTTATATAGGAAAATGGCGGTATGGCCAAGTGGTAAGGCAGTGGATTGCAAATCCTCTATCCCCAGTTCGAATCTGGGTGCCGCCTTAAAAATTTTGTTGCTATACTCTTGCTTTTTCTTATCACCTCTTATATAATAAAGTTATCACATTGGGGATGTGGTGGAATTGGTAGACACGACGGACTTAAAATCCGTTGCCTAGTGATAGTGCGTGAGGGTTCAAGTCCCTCCGTCCCCATTTATTATTATATTGCTTTAGCAATGTAAGTTTTGCATGATATTTATTATTAGTATATATTATAACTATAAACTATTATTTGTCACTCGTTTTTATTTTAAATAACAAAACATTTTAAAATTAGTTTTGGAAATATGAAATTTAACTAGAAAGAATATTATAGTTTTAATGTTCTATAGCTTGTTTTTAATATTCACGGTAACGATTATTAAAATTTATCAAAATTATAAAATGTCTATGAAAGCATTAATTAATTTTAAATCTTTCGAATTCAGTTGAACTGATTTACGAGTTTACAGAACTTGTTTTAGAAATAGAAAGGTTATTTAAGCCAATCCCAACGTTTATTAATGATGTAATAACAATACATACTTAATAGTTTGCTAATACTGTAACAGTACATCTTAATTATAAATTTTTTTTTGTTTTTTTTGAAGAAACTAATAGGAAAATTACTCATTTCATTTTCCTATTAGTTTTGAATTGCCTAAAAGTTTATGATAAGCAAATTCTGTATAAAACTCCTGATGGTAAATCAGATTCTGATAATAGATTGAAAATATCAACACTTGAGTCATGATAAATTTCAATTACTCGTTTGTGAACTCTTAATTCAAAGTGTTCTCTAGAATCTTTATCTACGTGGGGAGATCGTAATACACAGTAAATTCGTTTATCTGTGGGTAATGCGACAACACCAACATTATCCAATTCGATGTTTTGTGTAAGATTAACAATTTTCCGACATGAAGCCATTAAAAGTTCATGATTAAAAGATTCTAATCGTACACGAATTTTTTCATTGGTTTTTGTTACCATAAATTAATTTAATTATTTAACAATTTTAGAAACTACACCTGCACCAATTGTTCGGCCACCTTCACGAATTGCAAATCGCATACCATCTTCAATTGCTACTGGGTAGATTAATTCAGCAGTCATTTTAATACGATCGCCAGGCATTACCATTTCTACAATTGTACCATCATCAGCTGTAAACTGAATGATTGAACCTGTTACATCTGTAGTTCTAACATAGAATTGAGGTCGGTAACCTTGGAAGAATGGAGTATGACGACCACCTTCTTCTTTTGTTAATACATAAACTTCTGATTCGAAATTTGTATGTGGTGTAATTGTACCTGGTTGTGATAATACCATACCACGTTCAATATCCTCACGAGTAACACCACGTAATAAAATACCTACATTGTCGCCCGCAAAACCTTCATCTAAAGTTTTTTGGAACATTTCAATACCAGTAATAGTAGTTGTTTGCGTATCACCAATACCAACAATCTCAACATTCTCACCTACTTTTACAATACCACGTTCAATACGACCTGTTGCTACAGTACCTCGACCAGTAATTGAGAAAACATCTTCAATAGCCATTAAGAAAGTTTTTTCAACGTCACGTTCAGGTGTTGGAATGTACTCATCAACTGCATCCATTAATGCAAAGATTTTATCTACCCATGGATTATCACCACGTTTTAAACTTGGGTTTGATGTAATAGCTTCAATTGCTTGTAAAGCTGAACCAGGACAAATTGGAATATCGTCACCTGGGAAATCGTACGCAGATAATAATTCACGAACTTCTAATTCTACTAATTCTAATAATTCAGCATCATCCACTTGGTCTTCTTTATTTAAGAAAACAACAATATCAGGTACACCTACTTGTTTTGATAATAAAATATGTTCACGGGTTTGTGGCATAGGACCATCAGCAGCAGATACTACTAAAATAGCACCATCCATTTGTGCTGCACCTGTAATCATGTTTTTAACATAATCTGCGTGACCTGGACAATCTACGTGTGCATAGTGACGGTTTTCTGTTTCGTATTCTACGTGAGCGGTATTAATAGTAATACCACGAGCACGTTCTTCCGGTGCACCATCAATATCTGCATAAGCTTTTACCTCTGCGTTACCGTCTAATCCTAGTGTAGCAGTAATTGCAGCAGTTAAGGTAGTTTTACCGTGATCTACGTGACCAATAGTACCAATATTAACATGCGGTTTTGTACGTTCGAATTTTTCACGTGCCATTTTAATTTTCCTGAAAATTTTCCTATATTTAAATGTTTAAAGCTTTTAGCGAGAGAAGAATGTATTAATATCTAAAATGTGCAAAAGCTTTGTTTGCTTCTGCCATTCGATGAGTTTCTTCTTTTTTCTTTATAGTATTACCGATATCATTTGCTGTGTCAATTATTTCACTAGCTAATTTGATTGCCATTGTTCGACCAACACGTTGACGTGAATATTCAATAATCCAACGTAAAGATAAATTTGTTGCACGATATGCATTTACTTCGATAGGTACTTGATAAGTAGAACCTCCAATACGACGAGCTTTTACTTCTACAACAGGACTAGCATTTTTTATTGCTTTTTCAAAAACCATTAATGGATCTTCATTCGTTTTTGTTTTAATAATTTCAAAAGCGCCATTAACAATGTTTTCTGCTACAGTTTTTTTACCTGATTTTAATATTCTTTGTGTTAATAAGCTTACTAAATAGCTATTATATGTTGAATCAGGTTTTGGAAATCTCTTTTTTGATATATTACGACGAGACATATGTTAACGTTTTATAGATTAATATTTTTTATTTGTAGTTTTTTATCCTTTTGGTTTTTTCACACCGTATTTCGAGCGACGTTGAGTCCGGTCTTTAACCCCACCACTATCTAAAGCACCTCGAATAATATGATATCTTACACCCGGTAAATCCTTAACTCGACCACCACGAATTAAAACTACAGAATGTTCTTGCAAATTATGGCCAATACCAGGAATATAAGCGGTAACTTCAAACCCTGAAGTTAAACGTACCCGTGCCACTTTTCGAATAGCTGAATTTGGTTTTTTAGGAGTTGTTGTATATACTCGCGTGCATACTCCGCGTCTTTGCGGACAATCTACTAACGCAGGAGATTTTGTTTTCTTTTTTATTTGTATACGTCTTGAACGAACTAATTGTTGAATAGTAGGCATTTGTTTTTAACAGTTTTTTATAAATATAAAGTGCTTAAATATCCAGTACTTTAATCTTCCGTTGAGCTTAACCCATATTTTTTCATGAACCGTTCCACACGACCCTCAGTATCAATTAATGTTTGAGAATCTGTATAGAAAGGATGGTTTGAAAGCCAAACATCAACATTTAGTTCTGGCTTTGTTGAACCTACATAACAAATAAGTTTTCCATCGTAATAAACAGGAGCCTCTGGAAACCAAGTTGGATGAATTTCAGATTTGGGCATATTGAATTTCTAATTTTATTATCGTTTTGAGTATTGTGGTGCTTTTCTTGCTTTGCGTAAACCATATTTTTTACGCTCTTTAATTCTGGCATCTCTTGTTAGGAAGCCATAAGGTTTTAACGATGCACGATTTTGACTTTCCATCTTGCATAATAATCTAGCAACTCCTAATTTAATAGCATCTGCTTGACCTGTTAAACCGCCACCTTTTACAATTGCTGTTATATCTAATTGATTTTCTAAGCTTAAGGTACGTAATGGTCCCCAAACACTATTTAAATAAGCAGTATTGTATTGTAAATATTTTTCACCCGGAACATTATTAATCGTTACGTTTCCTGTACCAGGAGTAAGAAAAACACGCGCTACAGCTTGTTTTCTACGCCCAATACCAAGTTTATCTTTTTGAAATACTAATTGGTTCATAACATTTCTCTAATTTTTTAATTCCATTCTAATAATATAGGATTTTGAGCCATATGTGGGTGTTCAGATCCACTGTAAACTTTTAATCTATTATAAAATTTTTGTCGTAAGCCGTTCGGTAGCATATTTCTAACAGCGCTTTCTACAATTCGCTTTGGAATTTTTTCAAAAAATAATTTTAAAGAGCTACCAGGACGACCTGGGCTATATACACGGTATTTTGGATGACCGACAGCCCAAGAATCTAAATGCATAGTTTCTGCATTTATAACAATTACATAATCACCCATATCTACTGAGGGGTGATAATCTACCTTATGTTTTCCTTGTAATACAGCAGCAATAACAGTAGATACACGACCTAAAGGTTTTTTAGATGCATCGATAATATACCATTTTTTTGTGCCATAATCCGAATTTGGAATAAATGTATCGTTCATAAATTATATGATTAATTATAAAAATAAAAATGACTACTTTAAAACTATTCCTAATTTATTTTTGAGAGTCATAAAAACTTCGTCAGCCGATTTTCGGCCAAAATTTTTCAATTCTTGTAATTTTTCTGGAGAATATTCTAATAAATCACCTATGGTATTAATTTGAGCACGTTTTAAACAATTATAAGCGCGAACTGATAATTGTAACTCCTCAATAGCAATGTTTGTATGTGGATCTAATGGAGTTACCAAATTCTCATTTGGTGATTCATTAATATCAGGATCTGTTTTATTTTCAATAATAGAACGGAAGAAATCAACAATGAACTGTGATGCTTCAGAAATAGCGTCTTCTGGTGTTACACTTCCATTTGTCCAAATATCAATAATTAAACGTTCAGTAATTTCATTTGCGCTATCATAAACATTTTCAACTTTAAAATCGACTTTTTGAACAGGCATGAATATAGCATCCATTTGTAAAAAATCTTCTGCTTTATCGTTAAATGTTTGTCCTGCTAATTTATAACCTTTTCCATATTCAAATTTAAATTCAATTTCTAATAAATTTGATGTCGAAATTGTCGCAATATAATGATTAGGGTTAATTAATTCTAAATCAGGTGGTAGTTGAATTTGATCAGCTGTAATAACAGCAGGTCCTTGGATTTTTAATCGGCCAAATTGTGGCTCCATAGTTTTACTTTTTAAAACTACTCCTTTCAAATTCAATAATATCTCAAGAATATCTTCACGTACCCCTGTTATGATTGAAAATTCATCTCGAACTCCAGCAATACGAACTGCTGTAATACTAGTCCCCCCTAAATCACCTAATAACGTACGTCGTAATAAATTTCCAATTGTAATTCCTTGACCTGCACGTAGAGAATTAATCAAAAATTGTCCGTACTGAGTTCCTGATTCCGTACTTTCTGATTTCAAACATTTAATATAAGGATTTATCATATTTTAAATTCATTTTAAAAATATTAAATTAAACCCGACGCGGTTTCGGTGGTCGACAACCGTTATGTGCAATAGGTGTTATATCTTCAATTGAATGGATTTCAAACCCGGCAGCTTGGACTGCACGAATTGCTGTTTCACGGCCAGAACCTTGACCTTTAACTAAAATTTCAACACTTTTTAATCCACAATTTAATGCGTCTAAAGAAGCTTTTTCTGCAGCTGTTTGGGCTGCAAATGGTGTACCTTTTCTAGCGCCTTTAAATCCTGTACTTCCAGCTGAAGCCCAAGCAATTGTATCACCCGTTAAATTTGTAATTGTTACAATTGTATTATTGAAAGTTGACTGAATATGTACAACTCCCGTTGTTATACTATTTTTAGTTTTTTTCGGCGCTGTTTTTCTTATTTTTTGTGCCATATTAAATAAAAATTTAAATTAGTTAATGTATTCAGGAATTTAATTATTTTTTCTTACCTGTTACGGTTTTTTTCGACCCTCGTCGAGATCGTGCATTTGTACGAGTACGCTGTCCTCGTACTGGTAAACTATTTCTATGTCTTTTTCCTCGGTGACAATTAATTTCATTTAAACGTTTAATATTTAAACCATTAAATCTTCTTAAATCCCCTTCTAATTTTAGATCAATAGTTTCTAATTGATCCCGTAATGCAATCGTTTCTTCATTTGTTAGATCATCTGTTCGCGTTTGCGAATCAATATTTGCATTTTTAGCAATTAGTTTTGCAGATGTTAAGCCAATACCATGAATATAAGTAAGGGCATATTCAATTCTTTTATTTCTTGGTAAATCGATACCTAATAATCTTACCACGTTCCTAACTCCTTTAAGTTATTAACCTTGACGTTGTTTATGTTTGGCATTTTCACAAATTACCATAACTTTTCCGTGTCGTTTAATTACACGACATTTTTCACACATTTTTTTTACTGATGGACGAACTTTCATACTTATTTATTAGTTATTTTTTAATATTTAATCGAACATGTCACTATAAATATTCGATAAGAAAATGCTTCGCATTTCTCTTGAGAGATCTAAAACTACCCCTACTAGAATTAAAAGTGAGGTTGTACCTAATCCATTAAAACTAGAAACTGGTAATATTGCTTCGATTATATTTGGTAAAGTTGCCAAAAGTGCTAACATTACTGCCCCTAATAAAGTTACGCGTTTCATGACTTGCTTTAAATAAAATGTTGTTTCTATCCCAGGTCTCACACCAGGAATACTTACTGCCATTTTTTGTAATTCATCGGAAACATCTTTTGGGTTTAATACAATCGTTGAATAAAAAGAACTAAATAATAAGATTAAAACAAAATAACTAACCCAATAAATAATCTTTGAGGATTGCAATATTGCCGGAAGTGTTAATATTGGTAATAATCCTAAATTACTTACATAATTTGGAATTACTAATACGGCCGTTGTTAAAATAATTGGCATAACGCCCGCTTGATTAAAACGTAGTGGAATATAATTATTTTCTGGCATTGCCGAAAATGTCGAAGAATTTTGACCTAATTGTTTAGATGAAATTAATGGAACAATTCTTGCTCCTTCTTGCAACAATACAATACCATAAATTGCAATGAAAAATATAATACTAATAATTAACCAAGATATAGTATTTAAATTCTCACTATTTTCTGATACTAATTTCTGTACAATATTCGGAAGACTTGAAACAATATTAGTATAAATTAGTAATGAAGCTCCATTTCCTAATCCATGCTCTGTAATTAACTCACTTAACCAAAGAACAATCATAGCACCTGTTGTTAACCAGATAATAATTTCAAAGGCTAAAAAAGGAGTCCAATTGAATAAAGCACGTTTTAAATAAAACGCAATTCCAGCACTTTGAATAATTGCCCAGATTAAAGTGATTAGACGGGTAATTCTGTTAATTGTACGCTTTCCTTCACTGGACCCTTCTTTTTGTAATTTTGATAAATTTGGAAGAACAGTAACCAATAATTGCATTAAAATTGAGGCATTAATATATGGAAATATATTTAATGTAAATAACCCAATTACAAATGTATCATTACCAGAAAAAGTGCTAACTAAACTTCTTGTTAACGAATGTCTTTGAATATAAAATGCAAGATACCCATGATCAATTCCAGGTACTGGTAAAAACGTACCTAAGCGAATAAATATTAATATTCCTAAACTCAATAAAAGACGTTTCAATAAAATATTATTGTCATTATTTTCTTTCATTTTTATTAGCGTTTTTATGAATAAAAGTTTTTAGAAAAGAATTTTAATTTAAATTCAAATCACGTTTTTTCGCTACTTCAGCTTTTGTTGTTAAATTAGCTAAAGCATTAATTGATGCTCGTGCATTATTTAATAAATTATCTGAGCCTAATTGTTTAGCAATCACATTTTTAATTCCAGCAACTTCTAAAACAGTTCGAACAGCTCCACCGGCGATTACACCAGAACCTTCAATTGACGGACGCATAACAATTTTACATGCACCAAAGTTACCATTAACTTTATGTGGAATACTTAATGCTTTAGTAATTGGTACTTGGATTAAATTTTTTCGTGCATCAGTTTTTGCTTTTTTAAAGGCATTTACTACGTCATCTGCTTTTGCTACCCCAACACCTACTTGTCCTTTTTCATCGCCAATAACAACGATAGCACGAAAACTTAGTTTTTTACCACCTTTTGTAACTTTTGATACTCGACCAATTTTTATTAATCGTTCAACAAATCTCGGCTCGTTATTTCTTTCATTTCGGCGTGGATTTTTTTTTAATTTATTAACTTGTTTTAAATCGGTACTCATAAAACTCTATATATACTTATATTTTAAAAGTTCTGTATTAAAATTGTAAACCACCGTCACGGGCTCCATCAGCTAAAGCTTTAACTCTACCATGGTAAAGATATGGACCTCGATCAAATACAATTTTTGTAATATTTTGTTTAAGACTTAGTTTTGCTAATTTCTGACCCATTAAGCGTGAAGCATCACATGTTCTACCATTTTTGATATCTAATTTAATATCACGATCCAAAGTTGAGCATGAAACTAATGTACTAGATGTTGTATCATCAATTATCTGTGCATAAATATTTTCATTAGATCGATAAACTGATAATCTAGGACGTTCTAACGTTCCTTTAACAGATCCTCTTAAACCTTCACGTTTTAACCTTCTATATTTAGTTGGTTTTAGTTTTTTATTTTTATTTTTAAGTCTCAATAAAACTCGCGGTGAAAATTTCATATTTTTATTTTTTCTGTAATCAATTTATATACGGTTCTTTAATTATTTTAAAACCGTATTATTTACCAGATTTACCAGCTTTTCGTTTAACAATTTCGCCTTCATAGATAATACCTTTTCCTTTATAAGGTTCAGGAGGACGCCATGAACGAACATTTGCCGCAAATAATCCTAATTCTGCTTTATCGCACCCTGTTATAGTTAATTTCGTATTTTTTTCAATTTCAACTGAAATAGTTTCAGGAATATCAACATTTACTTGATGACTATAACCTAAATTTAAAACAAGAGATTTTCCTTGAACAGCAGCTCGATATCCTACACCTTGTAAGTTAAGAACAATTTTAAATTGTTCTGAAACACCAACTATCATGTTGTTAATTAGTGTTCTATATAAACCATGTAAGGCTCGTGCGCTTCGTGTATTATTTTTTAAACCTACAATTAAAGTATCGTCATTATGTTCAATTCCTAATACATCTGGAACTGTATCATGTAGAGTTCCAAATTTACCTTTAACTGTAACTTTTGGCCCATCACACGTAACATCTACGCTTTGTGGTACTTTAATTGGTAATTTTCCAATACGTGACATATAATAGCTCCGATTACCAAATATAACATAAAATTTCGCCGCCAATCCCAAGCTCTTTTGCTTTTAGGTTTGTCATAACACCTTGTGATGTCGATACAATAGCTATTCCTAAATTTCCTAATACTTGAGGTAAATTTTTTGAACCGCTATAAACACGTAAACCTGGTTTACTAATTCGTTCAAGAGTATTGATTACTGGTTGACGCGATTTCCCTTTATATTTAAGGAAAATTAGTAAATATTTATTTTTTTCTTCTTCGTATTGTTCAAACTCTTCAATATATCCTTCTTGTTTAAGAATGGATGCGATTGCTAAAGACATTTTACTAACAGGAATTTGTACAATTTGGTGTTTTACCATATTTGCATTTCTAATTCTTGTTAACATATCTGAAATAGTATCTGTAACCATAACTTTATCCTTTTATATTCGATCCTATTTTCTAAGTATCTGTAGATATGTAAATTATTCTTGTGACCAACGCTTACGTCGTAAATGTTTTTTACGATCCCAAACTTGGCTGATTTCATTTAAAGATTCATATTTTTCATAATATCCAGAATCATTTAATGGGAATCTTAAGAATTTTAAAAGTACCATACCATTTAACACATTGTTAAAGGTTGTTTTTTTTGCAGATGACGCCATAACAAGAGTAATAGTAAAACCTTGTGGTTGATCTACATCTTCATAATTAATTTCCGGGAAAATTAATTGTTCTTTTAAACCAAATGTATAGTTCCCTGCTTTATCAAAACTTCTTACTGATAAACCACGAAAATCTCGAATTTGGGCAAATGTGAAGAAGATTAATTTGGTTAAAAATGTATACATTTTTTCACCACGTAAAGTTACGGTTAAACCTAATTCCATATCATCACGAATTTTAAAACCAGCAATAGCTTTTTTCGAGCGTGTAATTATTGGTTTTTGACCTGTAATTTTAGTAAACTCTTCAATACTTTTTTTCAAAATATTTGTATTTTGAGCTGCCAAACCTAAACCACGATTAATTTGTATTTTTTTCAATCTAGGAATCTTATTTAGATTTCCATACATTGATGGGTTATTATTATTTAAAACTGGTCGTATACCTTCTTCGTATTCTTTTTTAATATTATCTAATAGGCGGTTTATTTCAGCCTTTTCTTCTAATGAGTGAGGGTTACGCATATTATTGAATGATTAAGATTCTTTTGAATTTAATTTTACATTTGAATGATGAATTGGAGCTTCAAATTGTTTGATTTCCCCAACTTCATTATCTTTATTCGGTTTTATGTGCTTAAATTTAAAATTAATACCTTTAACAACAATTTTACCTGTCTGTTTATATAATTTTATAACTTCACCAGTTTTATTTTTATCAGCACCAGAAATAATCGTAACATTATCTCCTAGTCGAACATGCATTTTTTGTTTTATACTCATTTATAAAACCTCCGGTGCTAAAGAAACGATTTTTGAAAAGTTTTTATCACGAATTTCTCGAGCTACTGGCCCAAAAACTCGGGTTCCTCTAGGATTATTATCTAAATTTACAATTACAGCAGCATTATCATCGAATCGAATATACATCCCATCTTGTCGGCGAATTGTTTTACAAGTTCTTACAACAACTGCACGTACGACATCTGAACGTTTAATTGGCATATTTGGTAGAGCTTCTTTAACAACTCCAATAATAGTATCACCAACTTTAGCATATTTCCGATTACCACCTAATACACGAATACACATAATTTTTCGCGCTCCAGTATTATCAGCTACTGTTAACATAGTTTGTGGGTAGATCATATAAGTTTAACCTTAACTAATTAAAGATGATTTCGAAAGTATTTTAATTAATGTCCAACGTTTTCGTCGACTTAATGGTCTACATTCTTCAACTAAAACTTGATCACCAACGTTACATTCACCATTTTCATCATGAACTAAATATTTTCTTGTTTTTACAACTGTTTTACCGTACATTGGATGAGGATAACGATTCTCAACTTTAATAACGACAGTTTTTTCCATTTTATCACTTATAACAATACCAATTTTTTCTTTTACTGGCATTTAAAACTCCTTAATCATTGTTTTCATTTATTTATTTCAATAATTTTCAGTCATAGCATTAGTGTTCTGAACAAATTTGACTATACTATATTAATTACTTTGTTCTTTTTCAATTAAGTCTAATCGTACTGTTAAAAAAGTTTTTAAATGAGCTAAACGGCGTTTTGCATGTTTGATTTCATGAGGTTTAAAGGGCTGTCTAGTAGCCTTTTTAAATCTTAAAGTAAATAACTCTTTCTCTGTTCGAATAATTGCTTCTGATATTTCATTATTTGAAAGTGATGTAACATCATTAAATTGAGGTATACCCATAATTTATTCAATATTGTTTCTAATAATAAATTTTGTTTTGATCGGTAACTTGTATGCAGCTAGGCTAAAAGCAGCCCGTGCAATTTCTTCCGGAACAGAAGCGATTTCAAAAAGAATCGTTCCAGGCTTAACAACAGCTACCCAATAATCTACTGCCCCTTTACCGGAACCCATACGAGATTCAGCGGCACGAGCTGTAACAGTTTTGTCTGGAAAAATGCGAATCCATAAAGATGCACCACGTTTTGTATAACGTGTAATTGTTCGACGAGCAGCTTCAATCTGACGTGATGTAATCCACGTTGGTTCTAATGCTTGTAAAGCAAATTCGCCAAAAGAGATTTCATTACCACGTGTAGCTTTACCACGCATACGTCCACGATGAAATTTTCTATATTTTGTTCTTTTTGGGCTTAACATAATAAATTAATGTAATAATATTTCGATTTATTAAATCAAAGGAGACTTTGTTATTTCTTTAAAATTTCATTTTTGAATAACCAAACTTTAACGCCTAAAACTCCATAGATTGTATTAGCTTCTTTTGTAGCATAATCAATATCAGCTCGTAATGTTTGTAGTGGTACTCGACCTTCACGAATCCATTCACTACGTGCAATTTCAGCACCATTTAATCGACCTGATACTTGAACTTTAATACCACTAACATTATCTTCTTGTGCACATTGCATAGCTTCTCGAATTGCACGGCGGAAAACAACTCGATCTTCTAATTGTTTCACAACCAAGTCACCAATTAATGAAGCATTCAAATTAACTTTTTCAACTTCTAAAATATTAATAGTAACTTGACGATCATTAGGTAAGATTTTTTTAATATTTGTTAACAATGTTTCAATACCTAGTCCATTATTGCCTACTAAGGCTCCAGGTCGGCCAGTTTCAATATTTAATTCAATTTGATCATTTAAACCGTTACGGTTAATTTGAATATTTGAAATACTAGCTGATTTTGTTAATTTCTCCAAATGTGTTCTAATTTTATCATCTTCTTCTATTAGTTCCGAATAGTTATTTAACTTCGAATACCATGATGATTTATGTTCTTGTGTTATTCCTAATCGAAACCCTAATGGATGTGTTTTTTGACCCACAGAATTAATCCTTTTAATTAAATTACAATTTTATAATATTGTTTAATCCGTAGATTTAACAACAACAGTAATATGACATGTTGGCTTTAAAATGGCATATGCTCGGCCTTGTGCTCTTGGACGAATTCGTTTTAGTTTAGGTCCTTCATCAGCATATACTTCCTCAATAATTAATTTTTTCTTGTCTAAATCATAATTATTTTGGGCATTGGCTGCAGCAGAATGCACTACTTGCCAAATTGGACCACCGGCACCATAAGGCAAAAATTCTAATATCATTAAAGCCTCTTGATAAGAACGTCCACGAATTTGATTTAAAACACGTCGTACTTTATGCGGTGACATACGAATATATTTCGCAACCGCTTTTACTGATTGAGTATTAGACATAAAATATTATTTCTAGTTTTTCTTTACTTTATATTTTTTAGTTTTATTCTGAATTTTTAACTCAATCTAAAAAATTTCTTTAATTTTTGCACAAAAATTCATCTTTAAAAAAACTTTTTGAATTTTTATAATATTTAGAGATTCAAATGACCCAAATTCCTTTTTATTAAAAATTTAAACTTATATAAAAAATCTGCTTTTTAAATAACATTTACCATAAAGGTTCTTTTTTTGTTGGAGGTTCTTTATATTCAAACCCAAGTTTAATAATAACGTTGTATTGATCTTTCAAACCTTGTGAAAGAAATTGATTAGAATTTGGAATTTTTTTAATATAAACATCATCAATCCACAATTTTAATAAATTTGAATAATGATTATTTTCAGTATAAATCGTTGCTGCATATAGAATTTGAAGAATTTCATTCCGTTCTACACTATTTCCGATTTCTGAAACAATCTCTATTGCTTTATAAAATGAACGATTTCTTAGACTTTTTAATATTTTGATTACATTTCGAGATAATAAATGATTATTCTTTGCAGTTAGTGTAACTGATTCCAAAATCATTGGACTGCGAGATGCCCGGAAAAAATCTTTACATCTCGGATGTTTCAAAAGTCTTGGCATATTTAATATTATTAACGTTTTGTCTTTTTATCAGTTTTAATATGCGATTTAAATGTTCGAGTAGAAACAAATTCTCCTAATTTATGTCCAACAAGTTGATCAGAAATAAAAATAGGAACATGTTGTTTTCCATTGTAAACAGCAATGGTATGTCCTACCATATTGGGAAGAATAGTTGAGCTACGTGACCATGTAACAATGGTACTTTTTTTGCCACTAGCATTCATATCATCAATTTTTTTTAATAAATGATATGCGACAAAAGGACCTTTTTTCAGGGATCTTGGCATATATAAATTCAGTTATATTAGCTTTATTTTTTAAATGGTATATTATTATCGACGACGAATAATATAAGCATTACTTGCTTTTTTATTCTTACGAGTCTTAACTCCTAATGCTGGTTTACCCCATGGTGTAAGTGGTCTTGCACGACCAATTGGAGCACGACCTTCACCACCACCGTGTGGGTGATCACATGGGTTCATTACTGAACCACGAACAACAGGTCTTCGACCTAACCAACGAGTTCGGCCCGCTTTTCCACTTCGAACTAAAAAGGCATCATTAAAACTAATTTCACCTACTGTTGCAAAGCATTCTTTTCGAATTAAACGAACTTCTTTTGATGGTAAACGTAAAGTTACGTAATCACCTTCTTTCGCTAATATTTTTGCTGATGTACCAGCTGCACGCACGATTTGACCACCTCGATTTGGAATTAATTCAATATTGTGAATAGAAGTTCCTAATGGGATTTGTTCTAATGGTAAACAGTTACCAACCGTAAACGGAACATCTGGACCAGACATAATAGAATCACCTACAGTAATGGTATTTGTATGTAAAACATAACGTTTTTCACCATCAATATAATGTAATAATGCAATTCGGGCGTTACGATTCGGATCATATTCGATTGAAGCTACTGTTGCCTCAATATTATGTTTATTACGTCGAAAATCAATTTCTCGATATTTTCTTTTATGACCACCACCGCGGTGTCGCACAGTAATTACACCTCGATTATTTCGACCTTTATTACGTTGATTTTTCCGAATTAAGGTTTTTTCTGGTTTTGCTTTTGTAATTTCATCAAATGATGAAAGTGCGCGATTTCTTGTTCCTGGTGTATATGACTTATAAAGACGAATACTCATAAACTTTTAATGATTATAGTTTTTAATTTTCTGCAAATAAGTTTATTGTATCACCTTCAGATAAAGTTACAATAGCTTTTTTATAATGTGATTTCCAACCAACGTACTTTCCTACACGTCTTTTTTTCTTAGGAAGATGGCAAGTATTAACTTTTATCACTTTTACATTAAATAAATATTCGATTGCTGCTTTGATTGTAATTTTATCTGAGTGAGGATTTACAATAAAACTGTATTGATTATTTTCTAATAGTCTTGTAGCTTTATCAGTAATTAGTGGATACTTAATACTATCAACACTACTACGATTAAAATATGAAGAATCAACCACAATACATCTCCTTTATAACATTTACTGCTAATGGTGTTAATATAATTTGTTTCGCTTTTAGCAAACTAAGAGTATTTAAATTTGATGCTAAAATTAATTCAACATTTTTAACATTTCGTGTTGCTAATTTTAAACAATCTGTTTTTTCTGAAACAATTAAAAGAGTTTTTTGACTCAAATCGATACCACATTGACTACAAAAATCTGAAAATAATTTTGTTTTTGGAGTTTCTAACATATTTTCAATATTATCCACAACAGAAATAATATTTCGTTTGTTATATAACAATGTTTGTAAAGATAAAAGTCTTTCTTTTTTGTTTAATTTTAGTGAGATTGTTCTTGGTTTTGGACCAAAAATAACACCCCCACCTTTCCATAAAGGTGATGTATTCGAACCTGCTCGTGCTCGGCCTGTTCCTTTTTGACGCCATGGTTTGCGTCCACCACCTCGAACTTCACTTCGAGTTTTAGTCGAAACCGTTCCTTGTTTCTGCTGAATTTGTTGTCTTGAGATATCTTTATGAATTAGATAATTTCCCGAAGTTTCAAGAACATTTAATTCTAATTTTTGTTGTTCATTTAATATCTGACCATTAGTATCCAGCACATTGTAGGTTACAAATTTTTGAACAGTCATAATTTATTTCACGGTATTGATTTTTGATAATATACAAATTTATTTTGAAGAAATAATACTTAGTAAGTTTCCAGGTTTTCCTGGAACAGAACCTTTAACAACTAAAATATTTTCTTCTACATTTACTTGTACAATTTTTAATTTCTTAATATTCGTAATTTTATTTCCTAATTGTCCTGCCATTCGTTTACCTGGTAATACTCGACCTGGAGTAGTACCCATACCAATTGAACCAGGTAATCTATGGTTCTTTGAACCATGTGTCATTGGACCTCTAGTGAAGTTATGACGTTTTTGAAGGCCGGAAAAACCTTTACCAGAACTTTTACCTGTTATATCAACAAGTTGTCCAGAATCAAAGGCCTCAACGTTCAGAATTTGACCTACTTGAAATTCTTCTGGATTGTTAACTCGAAATTCTTTAAGATATTTTAAGGGTTGAATATTTGATTTTTGTAAATGACCTAATTTAGGTTGTGTTAACGATTTTGTTGGTACATTACCATAACCAATCTGAATTGCATTATACCCATCTGTTAAAGTTGTTTTAACTTGAGTAATTACGCAAGGGCCAATTTTTAAAACAGTAACAGGAATAATGTTACCCGTTTCATCAAAAATTTGAGTCATGCCAATTTTATTGCCTAATAAACCTAAAGACACAATATTTCTCCAATTTTATAGATATATTAACTCTTATATTTTAATTTCAAAATATTTAAAAATAAAACAATCAAAATTGTTAGATTTATATTATTAATTTATTAATTTTAGAGTTATATGTCTAGATATGTAACTAATACATATTTATGTAAAATTAAATCGATTTTCGGCTATTGTAGTTCTATTTATTAAATCTAAATATATTATCCTTAATAAAAAATCATGTAATTAATGAGGTCATATGGGAAAAGTTGTAGGTATTGATTTAGGAACAACAAATTCTGTAGTTGCAGCAATTGAAGGTGGTAAACCAACTGTTATTACAAATGCAGAAGGTTTAAGAACAACTCCATCAATTGTAGCTTATACAAAGAAAGAAGAATTATTAGTAGGTCAAATAGCTAAGAGACAAGCTGTTATTAACCCCGAAAATACATTCTTTTCAGTAAAGCGTTTTATCGGGTCAAAAGTAGGTGAAATTTCGGCTGCGTCGAAAGAGTTACCATATAAAGTAATTGAAGATAATAGTGGAAACATTAAAGTTAAATGTTCTTCATTAAATAAAGACTTTAGTCCAGAAGAAATTTCAGCTCAAGTGTTGCGAAAATTAGTAAATGACGCAAGTAAATATTTAGGTCAAGAAGTAACACAAGCTGTTATCACTGTTCCAGCATATTTTAATGATTCACAACGTCAAGCAACCATTGATGCAGGTAAAATTGCAGGGATTGAAGTATTAAGAATTATTAATGAACCAACTGCTGCTTCATTAGCATATGGTTTAGACCAAAAAGAACATGAAACTATTTTAGTTTTTGATTTAGGTGGTGGGACATTTGATGTTTCAATTTTAGAAGTTGGAGATGGAATTTTTGAGGTGTTATCTACGGCAGGTGATACAAAGTTAGGTGGTGATGATTTCGATAAAGCTTTAGTAAATTGGTTAGTTGCAGACTTTAAAAAAGCTGAAAATATTGATTTAACTAAAGATATTCAAGCGTTACAACGTTTAACAGAAGCTGCTGAAAAAGCAAAAATGGAATTATCAACAGTTAGTAAAACAAAAATCCATTTACCATTTATTACAGCAGATCAAACAGGACCAAAACATATTGAAACTGAATTAACAAGAGAAAAATTTGAAGATTTATGTAAATCATTAATTGATCGTTGCCGTATTCCTGTTGAAAAATCTCTAGCAGATGCAAAATTAGAAAAGTCGAGCATTAATGAAATCGTTTTAGTAGGTGGTTCTACACGAATTCCTGCTATTCAAGATTTAGTTGAGTCAATAACAGGTAAAAAACCAAATCAAACAGTAAATCCAGATGAAGTAGTAGCTGTAGGAGCAGCGATTCAAGCAGGTATTCTTGCCGGTGAAATTAGTGATATTTTATTATTAGATGTAACGCCATTATCTTTAGGTGTAGAAACTTTAGGTGGGGTTATGACAAAAATTATTGCTCGTAATACAACAATTCCTACGAAAAAATCGGAAATGTTCTCAACGGCAGTGGACAACCAAACAAATGTAGAAATTCATGTATTACAAGGTGAGCGAGAATTAGTTGCAGATAATAAAAGTTTAGGTAACTTTAGATTAGATGGAATTCCAAATGCAAGCCGTGGTGTTCCTCAAATTGAAGTAACATTTGATATTGATGTAGATGGTCTTCTTTCTGTTAAAGCGAAAGAAGTAGAAACTGGTGTGGAACAATCTGTAACTATTCAGGGTGCATCAACATTAACAGAAAATGAAGTAGAAGAAATGGTTAAAGCGGCTGAAGAGTACGCAGCTATTGATCAAGAAAAGCGAAAAAATATTGATCTAAAAAATAATGCTGAATCATTATGCTATGAAGCAAATAAACAATTGCTTGCAGTAAAAGATAATATTGCTCCAGAGAAAGAACAAAGTATTACAAAATTGATTGAAGATATTAAATCTGATCTAGAAGCCGAAAACTTTGATGCTTTAACAAGTAAATTAGAAGAATTAAAAATGGCTATGCAAGAATTATTGCAAGCTGCAGGGCCTACTGAAAATCAATAAATTTGAACATTTAAACTATAAAAAATTAAAAATAGATTAGTATTTTTTAATACTAATCTATTTTTACTACTCATTTTGTGATTATTAATCTTGAATAATATTTGCTTTTTTTAATAAACTAACAACGGTTTCACTTGGTTGTACACCATTTTCTAACCATTTCGTTATTTTTTCAGCTTCAAAGTGAGATTCTTTTGTAATTGGACTATAGTATCCTAGTTCTTCAATCGGTCGTCCATCTCGACGTGTCTCCGATGTCATAACAACTAGTCGATATGATGGCTGTCGTTTTCGACCCACTTTTTTTAATCTTAATTTTAACATATTTATTTTTAGTATTTTTTAATTACTTTTAGAACTTTTTTATTTTTATGTTGAAACTGAAACAAACTGTTCTTAATACGAATCACAAGTATTGCATTTATATATATAGTATAATTACAAATCTTTATGGTTAACGTCTTGAATAGTACTCAATTACTAGTAATTCATCTAAGTCTAGTAAAATATCATCTCGATTACAATAATTTAAGACTTTTGCTTCCATTTTTGCTTTATCAAAATTTAAATGTGACGGAATATCTGCAAATCGTGCTGTCTTTAAATTCTCTTCAATAATATTTTTTGAAGTTGTTTTGGGTTTAATACCAATTACATCTCCAATTCGACATTGGAAACTTGGAATATCTAAAACTTCACCATTTACTGTAATATGTCCATGGTTTACTAATTGACGAGCATTGACAATTGTTGGTGCAAAACCTAACGTAAAACATAAAGTATCTAATCGCATTTCTAATAATTGTAACAATATTAGACCTGTTACTCCCCTACGACGACGAGCTTCTTTTACATAACGAAATAATTGGCTTTCGGTAACGCCATAATTAAATTTTAATTTCTGTTTTTCTTCTAGTCTTAAACCATATTCAGTAACTTTTTTACTATTACCTTCGTTACTTTTACCGTGTTGGCCTGGTCTGTCTTTTTTCTTTGATACTTTTTGCGTTAAACCAGGTAAAGCACCTAAACGTCTAGTAATTCTTAATCGAGGTCCACGATAGCGTGACATAATAAGCTTTATCCTTTTGAAATAATTTTCTTAATAATTAATTGTAGAATTTCTAAATAGGGCGAGCGACCGGATTTGAACCGGCGAATGGCGGGACCACAACCCACTGCCTTAACCACTTGGCCACGCCCGCCAGAAATAATTTATTCTTAATATAATAATAACAGGTTTTACTATCTAAAGTCCAGCTTGTTTGTAAAATAGAAGGAAAAAATTAAAAAAAAATTTTCTAATCATTATCTATATATTTTTTTGTTATTTCGAGTTAAAAACTCTTTTAAATAGTTAAAAATAATTATTTTAATTCAGGAAAAATTCTATAAAATGAACTTGTTTTATTTAAATGGCCAAAAGTACGGTACGTGGGATAACCCAACTCTTTTTGATCTACTTCAGTATTTTGATTATAATACAGCATTATTAGTTGTGGAATATAACTCAGTTATTTTACCTAAAAAAGAGTGGAGTAGTGTCTTCATATCTGATAAGGATAAAATAGAAATAGTTACAATTGTCGGAGGAGGGTAGATAATTCTATAAAAATTATAGAATTATCAAAATATTAGAAATTAAACTCTTTGAACAATTTTATATTTTTTAACTAATTGTTCTTGAATTGCATTTACAATCTTTTCTACTTCTTTTGTTCGCAATGTTTTTTTATTTGATTGAAACGTTAACTGAATACACAAACTAGTTGAATCTAATGGAATTGACGTTCCTTTATATTCATCTAATAATTCTACATTTGTTAAAACATCGGTTCCTGTTCTCAAAATTAGATCCTTCACTTTAGAGAATGGAATATCATTTCTAATAATAAATGACAAATCCTTAATAATTTTTGGATAATAAGAATATTCTTTATATAATGGAAGTAGATTATTTTTTAATTCATTTTTTAGGACAGTAAAATCAAACTCAAATAAATAAATGTCCGAATTTAGATTTAAATTTTTGGCGGTTATCGGATGAACTTGACCAAAAATTCCTAATGGTTGACCATTTAATAAACTAAATTCAGCAGTTCTGTAAGGATGTAATAACTCTTTACATGATTTTGAAATTATTGGCTTCCAAATAATTACAATATTTAATTTTAGAAGAATATTTTCAAGTTTTCCTTTAGCTTCGAACCATGATAAATTTGTTGCAGTTTCTGACCAATTTGTTTTCGTAGTAATTCCTCCAAAATTTCCGCCAACCGATTCTTTTTCTAAATAATTATTTTTAGAATCTTTTGTAAAAATATGACCAAATTCAAATCCTTCAATATTTCGATTTCCTTGTTTTAAGTTTTCTTCAAGAGTATTTAAAATATTTGGTAACAAACTTGTTCTCAAACTTGAACAATCAGAAATTAAAGGATTTACAAGATTCAGGGAATCAATATTATCTATTTCTGTTTTGACTAATGAATACTGCATTAATTCATTTAATCCTTCACTCAAAAAACATGTAGTTAGTTTTTTTCGAGTTTGATAACTGAAATCTTCAAATCCAATAGTTTTTATAGGCGGTAAATAACTAACAAAATTATTAAAACCATGTAGGCGACCAATTTCTTCAATTAAATCAATTTCACGGGTTAAATCGTCAATTCTTGATGATGGTATAGAAACTTTCCAGCTTTGAGTCTCTGGTTCAAACGTGAATGTAAAATTTAATCGTTCAAGATATGAAGTAATTTCTTTAATATCAATATTAACAGGTTTAACTTGTTTGTTTACTTGAGTTGGTCCTAGAATTTCTATAATATTTTTATAATTTAAAACAATTGCGTCCACTTGTTTTTCAGGAATTTGACCAATAGAATGAATTTTATAATTAATTTTAGGATTATTAATTCGCAATAAATTTAATAAACGACAAATTGAATTATTAAAATCACAATTATTTAACCCTTTTTCATATCTTGCGGATCTATCAGTTCGTAATCCTAATTTTCTAGACGTTTGACGGATTTTTTTTGAACCAAAAATTGATCCTTCGATTAAAATTGATTTTGAAGTTGAATCGTAAGCAAACTCATCTGTTGATGTTAAACCTGCGACACTTACAAATAATTCATCCGTTTTTAAAATTAATGTCTCTTCATCTAAAGAATATTGGGTATTATTTTGTTCAACATTTGTCCCATTTGTTAAGATAACATTAAAGTCTTTTTGTTGTAATTTTTGTTGAATTTTTTCCAAATCATAAAATTCAAAAGGATAACCAGTTTCTAATAAAATATAATTTTGAAAATCTAATAAATTATTAACAGGTTCAATGTCAGAACTTATTAATTTTTGCTTTAACCATTCCGGTGAAACACAATTTTCTAAATTTTCTACTTTAATTGCAATAAAGGTTGAACAATTATATTTTGCTACAATTTGATTGTTTGAAAAAGAATTTTGTAAAATTTGTTCTGGTTCAAATGATTTTATCGCATAAGGGTTTTCTAAAATTGGCTTGTTAAGAAGGGCTCCAATTTCTTTAGCAATCCCCTTCGCAAAAATACTGTCAGCTCTATTTGCTGTTGCTGAAATTTCTAAAACTGTTTCTTTTTTTTTACCGATTGATACTTCAAATGTATCTTCAACTTCAAATCCTCCAAGAGTTAATTTTTCTATTAACTCATCTAAATTAATGTCTTCAATATTTATTAATTCGTTAATCCAATTAAATGATATAAGCATCTTTAATGTTACTATGAAATTTTATATTTAAATTTAGTTTGCTTTTGTAAAAACTAAGCCATTGCTCTCGCCATATCTTTCCATAAATCTCATAAATCGATCCCAAGCGTCAGGATTTTTCATTATATATATAGATTCTATGGCTTCAGGTTTCCCATTTACAAATCTAGCGTTTACATCACGAGTTTCAAGTACTCCTTCTTCATCAACTAAATACATTCCTGTAATTTCACCTTCTTTGGCTGTATTTTTATCTAAAATATTAGGATTTTTAAATCTAAATGTTGCAGTTCCAGTACTACCATCTCGCGAACGTGTTAATCGTACATCAGGAAGAACTTTTTCATTAAGTCCTTTTATAAATTGTATATTAGCTTCCATGATTTATATCTTTTATTTCATAAAAAAATATTTTTATTCAGTAGCATAATCAATGATTAGATGTAGTTATTGAATTGTTTTATATAACTGGGGTGGCAGGATTCGAACCTACGAATGGCGGAGTCAAAGTCCACAGCCTTACCGCTTGGCGACACCCCAAAAATAGTAATACAGTTAGAAGACCAAACAATTCTATAAAATATATTAAATCTGCAGATCTTAATATTTAAATTATTGGGCAAGAAGGGATTCGAACCCCTGACACCGTAGTTCGTAGCCACGTGCTCTAGTCCACTGAGCTACAAGCCCAAACTCTATTACTTGTATTACAATAATAATATACTAATAATTATGAGATTTAGTAAAGCTTTAAAAAAATTTTTATCAATTTTGTTACTATCCTTGCAATCTTTTAATTATTTCATCTAAAGTATTAACTGAAACAATTTTGTTTTCAAAGTATTTTAATAATTAATTATCAATTTCAATTTATGGCTAAAAAGATCTTATATCAAGATAATGCACGGCGTGCTTTAGAACGTGGTATGGAAATAATGGTAGAAGCTGTATCTGTAACATTAGGTCCAAAAGGACGAAATGTAGTATTAGAAAAAACTTACGGTTCACCACAAATTGTTAATGATGGTGTAACAATTGCGAAAGAAATTAATTTAGAAGATCATATCGAAAATACTGGAGTTTCATTAATTAGACAAGCTGCTGCCAAAACAAATGATGTTGCAGGAGATGGGACTACAACAGCCACAGTTTTAGCTTATGCTATGGTGAAAGAAGGATTAAAAAATGTTGCAGCCGGAGCTAATCCAATATCAATTAAATTAGGTATGGAAAAAGCCTCTCAATATTTAGTAACACAAGTTAATGAATTTGCTCAATCAGTTGAAGATATTGAATCGATTCAACAAGTAGCTACAATCTCAGCTGGTAATGATAATGTTATTGGATCTCTAATTGCCGATGCATTAGCGAAAGTAGGAAAAGATGGTGTAATCTCATTAGAAGAAGGAAAAGGGATTACTACTGAGCTTGAAATAACAGAAGGTATGAAAATTGAAAAAGGTTTTATTTCACCTTATTTCATTACAAATACTGATAAAATGGAAGTTTCATACGAAAATCCTCTTATATTATTAACAGATAAAAAAATTACATTAGTTCAACAAGATTTATTACCAATTCTAGAATTAGTTACAAAAACAAAACGTCCTCTTTTATTGGTTGCTGAAAATGTAGAAAAAGAAGCTCTAGCAACTTTAATTTTGAACAAATTACGAGGCATCGTAAATGTAGTAGCAATTAGAGCTCCTGGATTTGGGGAACAGCGAAAACTTATGTTGGAAGATATGGCGATTTTAACTGGTGGAACTGTAATTACCCAAGATGCTGGATTATCATTAGATAATATTCAATTAGATTTATTAGGACAAGCTCGACGAGTAATTGTTGGTAAAGATACAACAACTATTATTACTGATGGGACTGAAAAAGAAATCCAAATTCGATGTGAACAATTACGAAAACAAATTAATGTTGCAGATACAGGGTATGAGAAAGAAAAATTACAAGACCGAATAGCTAAACTTTCTGGAGGTATTGCTGTCATTAAAGTTGGTGCGGTAACTGAAACTGAAATGAAAGATAAAAAATTACGGCTTGAAGATGCAATTAATGCGACTCGAGCAGCAGTTGAAGAAGGTATTGTTCCCGGTGGTGGTGCAACGTTGGCACATTTATCAGAAAATGTTTTAACTTGGGCAAAAAATAATTTAAAAGAAGATGAATTAGTAGGGGCAATGATAATCGCACGTGCTATTCTAGCACCATTAAAACGAATAGCGGAAAATGCAGGTATTAATGGACCAGTTATTGTAGAACAAGTTCAACAACAAGATTTTGAAATGGGTTATAACGCTGCTAAAAACACTTTTGTTGATATGTATGAAGAAGGTATTGTTGATCCAGCAAAAGTTACTCGTTCAGGAATTCAAAATGCTACATCAATTGCCAGTATGATTTTAACTACTGAATGTATTATTGTAGATCAACAAGAAGCATAGATTTGCTTAAAGTAAAAGTTAGTAAAACTAACTTCATGGTTTATAAATTAAATCATGAAGTTAGAATATTTAAAGTACGTTTTAGTCATTAATAATGGTTTTATTATTTACTACCATTCCAGCGTTCTAAAACTAATGTATTTGAACCATCTTCATTTTGTTGGTATTTAATTGGCTGGAATCCAATTTTTTGACTTTCGCCAATAATTGTTTCACCAGCGTATTGTTGACCAATTTTATCGACAAAACTTTCAACAGGATATGGTTGTTTCCAATAACTCATGTCAGCAACAAGATCATATTCTTGACCATTCCAACAGAATGAAATATCATAACCATTTGGTTGAGCAATTACTAAACTAGCTTTATCAGTTTCGTTTTGTGATGCTGAAAGAACCTGTTTTTTATATTGAATATTTAAGCGTGTTAATGCTTTTTCTAAATAAAATAAATTTTGAAAACGAGTTTTCATGTTAGTAAAATGTGACATACTTTTATTATCCAATTTATTAGGTATACTTATTATGTATTATAGTTCTTCAGAAGAAGCTTTAGCGTCTATTTATAGTTTTAATATTTTTAATCCTGAAACTTAATTCAGAATAAATAAATAGGAAAACTTTTAAAATAGTTTTAAATTTTAGATTTTATTAATTATAATAATATTTATTAATATCAGTTTCTGTATTTAAACTCATACGATATATATATAAAGGATTATCAATTATGGATACTCGTTTACTTGTAATTGCGGCACCTTTACTAGTTGCAGCATCTTGGGCTTTATTCAATATTGGCCGTTTAGCAATTCAACAAATTCAACGTCTTTCTCGTTAGGTTTAAAAAAAGCCATTAGTCACGATAAAATTTGATTAAATGTTTGATTTTTTCTTACATTTTACTTTATAATGGCTTTATAATTTAATTCAACTTAAAGGATTATGGCTGTACCTAAAAAACGAACTTCAAAAGCGAAAAAAAATGCCCGTAAAGCTAACTGGAAGAAAAAAGCTGATAAACAAGCTCAAAAAGCTTTATCATTAGCAAAATCAGTTCTACGAGGTCAAACAACTAGTTTTATTTATAGTTTAGATGAGGAAGAATAAATTGTAAAAAAATTTATTCTTTCTTATTTTAAGATAATTTATAGTTATAGCTAACAAAATATAAGCATAGCGGGTGTGGCGGAATTGGTAGACGCGCTAGATTTAGGTCCTAGTAACTTTTGTTTTGAGAGTTCGAGTCTCTCCATCCGCAATTTTAAGAACTGTTGAAAACTTCAGTGTAGATCTATTTATAATATTTTCGAAATACACAAATGACTCTTCCATTTACCCTACAACAATTACGTATAATTAAAGCCATTGCATCTGAAAATAGTTTTACTAAAGCAGCTGAAATTTTGTTTATTTCCCAACCATCTTTAAGTAAACAAGTAAAATTACTCGAAAACCGATTAGGGATTTTACTTCTTAATCGTGAAAATAATAAAATCTCTTTAACTGAAGGAGGGAAATTATTTCTTCAATATGCTGAAAGGATTTTAGCTTTATGTGAAGAAAGTTGTCGTGCATTAAATGACTTGAAAAATGGTGATCGGGGCAGCCTTACTGTTGGAGCTAGCCAAACAATTGGAACATATTTAATGCCCCAGGTTCTTGCCTTATTTGCACAACACTACCCTCAAATTAATTTAAAAGTTCAAGTAGATTCAACACGATTCATTGCTAAAAATGTAGTTAATAGAGATATTGATATTGCAGTTGTAGGTGGTGACGTCCCAGAGGATCTAAAAAAATATTTGGAGATAGAAAGTTTTGTTGAAGACGAACTTACTTTAATAATTCCAAAGTCTCACCCATTTGCAGCAAAAAAAAAGAAATCAATTAATAAAGAAGATTTATATCATTTAAATTTTATAACTCTAAACCCAAATTCTACGATTAGGAAATTTATTGATAATATTTTAATTCAAAATAATATTGAAACTAAACAATTCAATATAATTATGCAGTTAAATTCAATTGAAGCTATTAAAACAGCCGTTAGTTTAGGATTAGGTGCTGCTTTTGTTTCTTCTTCTGCAATCGAAAAAGAAATAGAATTAGAAACTATTGAAATTATCAGTATTGAAAACATTAAAATTACCAGAACACTTTCAATTATTACAAATCCGGAATGTTATCATTCAAAAGCTTTTGAATTTTTTTATAATGAATTAAGAGGACTAAAAAATAATTCAATTGACTAAATTAATATACAGTTATAATTAATTTGACAATTTGAAAATTTATTCGGTAAAATAAACTCATTATACCAAAAATATATTTTAAATTATGAAATATGCAATCGTTGAAATTAGTGGAAGACAGTTTTGGGTAGAAACTGGAAAGTATTATGATTTAAATCGTATTCCCACAAAATTAGATCAAGAAATTATTTTAAATCGTGTATTATTGTTAAATAACGATGGTGAGCTTTTAGTAGGAAAACCATATCTTGATCAGGTAAAGATTAAAGGAAAAGTTTTAGAACATTTACGTGGACGTAAAACAATTGTTTATAAAATGCGTCCAAAAAAGAAAACACGTAAAAAACAAGGACATCGCCAACAATTAACACGAGTTCTTATTGAAGATATAAATATAACTTAATAATTAAGGATTAAAGGATATGGCACATAAAAAAGGGGCAGGTAGTACTAAAAATGGTCGTGATTCAAATGCAAAGCGATTAGGTGTAAAAAGATTTGGTGGACAAGTAGTTAAAGCAGGTAATATTTTAGTACGTCAACGCGGAATGAAATTCAAGCCCGGTGTTAATGTTGGATGTGGTAAAGATTTTACCTTATTTGCTTTAACTGATGGTACTGTTAAATTTGACCATAAAGATGCTTCGCGTAAACGAGTAAATATTGTTTAGTTAAATAACATTTTGCTCGTAAATTACCAACATGTACTTATTTAATTTGTTACAGGTAATATAAACTTATTAGGTTCTAAAATGTTAAAAAATTTATTTAATCAAAATTCGATAGCAAATAAATATAAAAATTTAGTCAGCCAAATTAATGCATTAGAAGATACAATGCAAAGATTATCTGATTCTGAATTGAGAGCCAAAACGTTTGAGCTAAAAAACAAATATAAAACTGAACAAAATTTAACACCAATTATTGCGGAATCATTTGCGGTTACACGCGAAGCAAGTTCAAGAACTTTAGGATTACGACATTTTGATGTCCAATTAATTGGTGGATTAGTCTTAAATGATGGACGAATAGCAGAAATGCGAACAGGTGAAGGAAAAACTTTAGTGGCAACTTTACCTGCTTATTTAAATGCATTAACTGAGAAAGGTGTTCATATTGTTACAGTAAATGATTATTTAGCTGAACGTGACCAATTATCAATGGGACAAATTTATCGTTTTCTTGGCTTAGATACAGGCTTAATTCAAGAAAATATGACAGGACAAGAAAGACAAAACAATTATGACGCTGATATTACATACGTAACAAATAGTGAATTAGGTTTTGATTTCCTTCGTGATAATATGGCTCTAAATTTAAAAGAGGTTGTACTAAGACCTTTCAATTATTGTATTGTTGATGAGGTTGATTCTATCTTAATTGATGAAGCTCAAACACCTTTAATTATTTCAAATACTGTCGACACTTTTATCGATAAATTTATTGTAGCAGCTGAAATTATTGAATATTTAGAAGTTAATATTCATTTTAAAGTTGATGAGAAAAAGAAGAATGTTCTATTAACAGAACAAGGTACTAATCAGATTGAGGAAATTTTAAATGTTGAAGATCTTTATAATTTAAATGACCCTTGGATTCCTTATATCATAAATGCGCTAAAGGCAAAAACATTATTTTTCCGAAATGTTAATTACATAGCACAGAATAACCAAGTAATTATCGTTGACGAATTTACTGGTCGAATCATGCCGGATCGTCGGTGGAGTGATGGATTGCATCAAGCCGTTGAAGCTAAAGAAGGAGTACCAATTCGTGAAAATACACAAACGGTAGCTTCTATTACCTATCAAAACTTTTTCTTATTGTATCCGAAATTATCTGGTATGACCGGGACAGGAAAAACTGCAGAACTTGAATTTGAAAAAATTTATAAATTATCTGTGGATGAAATTCCTACAGCTCGTCCTGTTTGTCGGGACGATTTACCAGATTTCATTTATAAAGATCAACTTTCAAAATGGAATGCTATCGCAAAAGAATGTAAAGATATTTCTAAATCAGGGCAACCAATTCTTATTGGAACAACGACCGTTGAAAAATCGGAAATGTTAGCTCAATTATTAAAGGAATATCAATTATCTTATCAACTTTTAAATGCTAAACCTGAAAACGTTAGACGGGAATCTGAAATTGTAGCACAAGCTGGTAAAAAAGGGAGTATTACAATTGCGACCAATATGGCAGGTCGTGGTACCGATATCATTTTAGGTGGTAATAGTGAATTTAAAATTCGTAAACAACTTTATAATATTTTAGTTAACTATAAAAATCTACGTAAATCAATTAAAAAGTCAAATATTTTCCCTTTATTACCAGATTTATCATTAGCTTCTCATAAAATTTTAAGTGTGTTAGATACACTAATTAAAAATCAAGTATTTTTAAGTTTGTCTGATACTGAAATTTTGAAAATTTTAAATGAAAGTGATCAACTTCGAGTTCCAAAAACTGATTATGAAGGTTCAATTAAATTTTTAATGAAACAATTGCTATTGTCTGAAAAAAAGGATCAAACAATTGAAAATTCTATCGTTAAAAATTTAGGTGGTCTTTATGTAATTGGGACAGAAAGAAATGATTCTCGTCGTATTGATAACCAATTACGCGGCCGATGTGGTCGACAAGGGGACCCTGGCAAATCACGTTTCTTCTTAAGTTTAGATGATAATTTACTTCGTAGATTTGGCGGAGCAAATATTCAAAACTTTATGCAAAATCAATTGTTAGATGATGATCCGTTAGAATCTAATTTATTAACAAAAAGTTTAGATTCGGCTCAAAAACGGGTTGAAGAACAAGCGTATGATGCTCGAAAATATTTATTTGATTATGATGATGTTCTAAATAAACAACGAAATGTTGTCTATTATGAAAGACGTCAGATTTTGGAAAGTAAATCTGTTCGAGATAAGATTTTAGCTTATGGAGAACAAGTTATCTCTGAAATTGGAACAGAGATTCGAGAAAAAAATCTACCAAATGATAAAGCGATTTCTTTATTAGAGAATTTATTTGGGACAAATTTAGTTCTGAATTTACTTGCAAAGTTTAATAGTAATTCAACAAACTTTGATTTAGTAGAATTAGAAACGTATTTATTCCAAGAGTTCTGGCTATGTTATGAAACAAAGTCATTAGAATTAGAAGTTCGTCAACCAGGTATTATTAGATCTTTAGAACGTACTTTGATTTTAATTTATATTGATATTACTTGGAAAGAACATTTACAAAAAATGGCCTTATTACGTGATGCTGTAGGTTGGCGAGGTTATGGTCAACGAAATCCTTTATTTGAGTATAAAGAAGAAGCTTATGATCTATTCCAAATAATTGGGCAAACAACTCGTCATTTAGTTATCTATGATTTAATTAGGTCATCAATGTTATAACAACCATTCAAATATAAAAAAATAATAAACTAATTATGACAAAACGTACATTATCAAATAAAAGTCGTGTTTCAATCTTGAAATTATCAGGATTCCGTGCACGCATGGCTACAGCTCAAGGGCGTAAAACGATTAGAAAACGTCGTCAAAAAGGAC
>Ga0209092_10000315_pt1:45000-46730 | contig 46730 bp, 53 predicted proteins | sample FraStrMetagenome_FD_187446 | JGI IMG/M metagenome (GOLD analysis project Ga0209092, IMG submission 187446) | Marine eukaryotic phytoplankton communities from Arctic Ocean - Fram Strait ARC3M Metagenome (SPAdes) (version 2) | ecosystem: Environmental > Aquatic > Marine > Oceanic...
ATATTAAAGGATTTGTTGAATTGCTAACGTTTATACCATTTTTAAATAATTTTACAACTCGGCCACCAGGAAATACCCAGCTAATACCTGCTGCGATTAAATTTAATATTTTAACCTCCCGTAATCTGGATCAAAATTTCTACGAATTTAGAATCTCGTAAGGGTGAAACAGCAATAGCCATACCTATACCAAAAGTAATAAGAGTTTTTTTAAGCATAAAACAAGATTATTAATTTAATACCATCACCGTATCGAAAAAACTAATTAGTTGTCAAACTATTTCAAGTAAAAAATTAAACCACTAAAACACAATATTTATTATCTGTTCGTCTAAAACTTTGGCATTGAACTATCTTCCCAGGAGGTCCCCCCCCAAGTATTGTCGTCGATTTATAACGTTTCACAGCTGAGTTCGGGATGGATCAGCGTGGTTCCGTAAAGTACACTAGAAACACCAAAGCATAAAATATTAACGATAAAGCTATATCGTTAATATTCAATTATTTTTAAAAATTCAAGTCCTCGGTCTGTTAGGATATCTCAGCACATACATTACTGTACTTACACTTAATACCTATCGAACGGTTAGTCTTACCGTGACCTTACTCACTTGCGTGATGAGAATACTCATCTTGAGGTGGGCTTCCCACTTAGATGCTTTCAGCGGTTATCCACTCCATACTTAGCTACCCAGCGTTTACCGTTGGCACGATAACTGGTACACCATAGGTATGTCCTTCTCGGTCCTCTCGTACTAAAGAAGGCTCCTCTCAATATTCTAACGCCTACACCGGATATGGACCGAACTGTCTCACGACGTTCTGAACCCAGCTCGCGTACCGCTTTCATGGGCGAACAGCCCAACCCTTGGGACGTACTACCGCCCCAGGATGCGATGAGCCGACATCGAGGTGCCAAACCTCCCCGTCGATGTGAACTCTTGGGGGAGATCAGCCTGTTATCCCTAGAGTAACTTTTATCCGTTGAGTGACGGCCTTTCCACTCAGTACCGTCAGATCACTAAGACCGACTTTCGTCCCTGCTCGACTTGTAGGTCTCACAGTCAAGCTTCCTTATGCCTTTACACTCTAGATACGATTTCTACACGTTCAGAGGAAACCTTTGTACGCCTCCGTTACCATTTGGGAGGCGACCGCCCCAGTCAAACTGCCCGCCTGAAACTGTTCTCTGACCAGATAATGGTTCAAAGTTAGAAATCTAACATTACAAGAGTGGTATCTCACTGATAGCTCCAATATTCCCGCAAGAATATTTTCAACGCTTCCCACCTATACTGCGCGAATAAAGTCCAATTTCAATTTCAGGTTACAGTAAAGCTTCATAGGGTCTTTCTGTCCTGGTGCAGGTAGTCCGCATCTTCACAGACAAGTCTATTTCACCGAGCCCCTCTCCGAGACAGTATCCAAATCATTACGCCTTTCGTGCGGGTCGGAACTTACCCGACAAGGAATTTCGCTACCTTAGGACCGTTATAGTTACGGCCGCCGTTCACCAGGGCTTCAGTCACTAGCTTCGCTATTGCTAACCAACTTCTTTAACCTTCTGGCACTGGGCAGGCGTCAGCCCCCATACATCGTCTTGCGACTTAGCGGAGACCTGTGTTTTTGATAAACAGTTGCTTGGATCTTGTTATTGCAACCTTATAAATAAGGCACTCCTTCTCCCGAAGTTACGGAGTTATTTTGCCGAGTTCCTTAGAGAGAGTTAT
>Ga0209092_10000316_pt1 | contig 46616 bp, 38 predicted proteins | sample FraStrMetagenome_FD_187446 | JGI IMG/M metagenome (GOLD analysis project Ga0209092, IMG submission 187446) | Marine eukaryotic phytoplankton communities from Arctic Ocean - Fram Strait ARC3M Metagenome (SPAdes) (version 2) | ecosystem: Environmental > Aquatic > Marine > Oceanic | place: Fram...
CTGTAAACCTGCCTATACCAACCGGCTGGTTTCAGGTGCTGTACTCCCATGAACTGGGGGTCGGCCAAGCTAAACCCCTGGAGTATTTTGACCAAGAGATGGTCGCCTTTCGCACCGAGTCTGGTCAGGCAAAGGTGGTTGATGCTTATTGCCCCCATATGGGCGCCCATCTTGGCTATGGCATTCGCGATCAAGCGGGCCATGGCTCGGCAGTGGTGGGCGAGAGTATTGTCTGCCCCTTTCACGGTTGGGCCTACGATGGCGATGGCAAATGTACTTCTATCCCCTACGCCAAAAACATGCCGCCAAAAGTCGCCCGCGGTGAACAGGTATTAGGTACCTGGCATGTGCGTGAGATCAACCAATGTATTTTGGTCTGGTACCATCCCCACGGCGAAGCACCCACCTATGAACCTCTAGAAGTGGTCGAAGCCAATAGCGATAACTCGGACTGGGCTGAGCTTGATTCCTATAGCTGGGAGATAAACACCCATATGCAAGAGGTGGGTGAAAATGCGGTGGACTCAGTGCATTTTCTCTATGTGCACGGCACTAAAGACATACCTGATGCGGAAGTGATGGAGTTTGAAGGTCACCGCCGCCGCGGGCTCTTGCGCACTCGCAACCCAACCCCAAAAGGGGTGATTGAAGGGGCGATAGAAAATCAAAATATTGGTCCCGGGCTGGCGATAGTGCGTTTCTCCGGTATCGTTGACACGGTTCTACTGGCACACCTAACGCCGGTCAGCGCCAATCACACCCGCGCCTTTTACTCCTTTATCCAAAAAAATTCTGACGCTGAATCAGGTAAGTCTCGGATTGCCGAGGCGATCGTGCGCAATATCTGTCAGCAGATGGAAGAGGATCGTGTTATCTGGGATCGCAAGAAATACTATGAGAAGCCAATGCTATGCGATGGGGATGGACCTTTTGCAAAATTCAGGAAATGGTATAAACAGTTTTTGATTGAGTAATTGCTTAGCCGGCAGGGTGCTGTTGGGCCCAAAATAATCACATGACTAATAAATGAGCCTATTACGTAGGTACTTTATATGCAGGGTTTTAAGTTACATATAAAAAAACCGTGGCCCAGGCCGCGGGTTTTTTGGTTTAACTACTAATATTTCCCTTAGAAGTTTATAAGAGCTGTGATTTCAACAGTCCGTTGTGGGTCAATCAGCTGGAAATATGGAGTCATTGCATTCCTGTATGGCGATTTCTAATACATGATGCTTTACATTATGGTTACAAAGTTTGTAGGCTAAGAAGAGATAACATACTGATAAATACAGCAAAAACTGATCGATAAAGTGGGTGTCCTGAGAAACCTGATTTACAAACGAGTTACAAACTTACTAATAGTGCTTGTAATCCATTGTTTTTATTGAGCTAAATATAGCCCAACTATTGAGTGGGAGTAGTCGAGTAGGTATAACCCATTGATTTATATAGAGTTGATAGTTAAAAACTTGTTACAAACCACCCCTAAAAAAGGGGGTTTTACAAAGAAAGTTACAAACGGTTGCGATTACTGCAAATCATAAGTAGCATTTAATAGTAGCAGCGTTAAATCACGCTGATACGCGATAAATAGGTCCTCAACGGCTGTTGCTGAAGCGTTTGAGATTATTGCTTATCCATGCTCCAGATGCCTGGGCCGCGCGCGGCGATATATAAGAACGCAAAGCAAAACAGTACTGACAGATCACCACCGTTGATTATGGGGAAGAAGTCGTTCATGCCGTGGGCCATCCAGTAGGCGACAGCCATGGTTCCACTACAGATAAAGGAGATGGGACGCGTCAATAAACCAATCATCACCAATAATCCACCGACCAACTCGATCACCCCAGCCGTGTACATTAGCGGGCTGAGCGGATAGGGAAAATCCACGGGAAAATTAAACAGTTTTTGTGCCCCGTACCATATAAACAAGAATCCTGTGACGATTCTCAGTAGCGCATAGCACTGCTCTTCACGATCTTTCAACAGATTATCTAAAAATGCCATTTTTATACCCCTTTAATTATTGAACTTACCTTGTAAACATTTGTTTATCCGAAATGCTGTTGATCATTTGTTGGTCAGCATATCGACCATAAAACCATTTCGTCAGTAACACAATATAAGCCGCAAAAACGGCAGGGCATGAAGGGTGACGAACCCCTTAGAGCGGCTACAGTGAAATCAAGGAATCCCAGGGCGTTGTCCCGCTCCAATTAATACACACGCTTTGCCGACGCATGTAGCCTTTCCAAGCATCAGAGCCAGCCGTTCTCCCGCCGCCAGTCTCCTTTTCGCCTCCAAAGGCTGCACCGACATCTGCGCCAGTCGTTCCCATGTTCACTTTCGCTATTCCGCAATCGCTGCCTGCTGCTGAGAGAAACTGTTCGATATTTCGCATACTCTCGCTGTGTATGCCAGATGCGAGTCCCTGTGCCACATCATTATGAATATTGATCGCTTCATCCAGCGTGTCATAGTTCATAACATAGATAATAGGGACAAAGGTTTCTCGCTGCACACAATCCCAGCGGGGGTTGCAGCCAGTAATAATGGTTGGTTGAACATAGTACCCAGGTCGATCAATTCTTGATCCGCCGCAAACTACCTTGCCCCCAAGTTCAACCGCTTCTTTTATAGCGTATTCAAAATAACCAACTGCTGCGGGGTCAATTAGTGGTCCAACGATGGTATCGTCTTCTCTAGGGTCACCAATTTTTATTTGACTAAATGCTTCTGCTGTATATGCGACTAGTTGTTTTTCAATTGATTTATGCGCTAGTACCCGTCTTGTACTCGTGCAACGCTGACCGGTGGTTCCAACCACACCAAATGCGAGAGAACGAGCAGCAAGTTTCAAGTCAGCTGTCTCGTCAACAATGCAACCATTGTTGCCTGAGCACTCTAGTAAGCTGCGTCGTCCCAGCATGCCAGCAACTGTTTGCGCAACCTGGCGGCCTACGCTGGTAGAACCTGTGAAAGAGACTAGGGCTATGCGTTCATCGTCAATTATTCGTTGTGCAAGTTGGTTTGATTCTGGTAGAAACAATGAAAATACCCCCTCATGACCAGTATCTTTCATTGCTTGATTGGAAATATGCTGTAGTGCGATTGCGGTCAGAGGAACCTTTGGGCTGGGTTTCCAGATTACGGTGTTACCACCGATTGCAGATAAAAAGCCATTCTGTGCCCAAACTGCAGCAGGGAAGTTGTAAGCAGTAATAACGGCTGACACACCCAGCGGTAGCCATTGGTCATACATCCTATGTTTAACACGTTGCGATTGTTGGGTTGCTCCGAACAACATCCTGGATTGACCTGCAGCAAGTTTGGCCATATCAATGACCTCACCGACCTCAGCTTTGCCTTCCATTATCGATTTGCCGGTATCTATCGCGACTATTTTGCCTAATGTGTCATGATTTTCGGCGACTAGTTCTCCAATTCTCGAAATAAGTTGGCCTCTTTGCGGTGCCGGAACCGCCGCCCATGATTTTTGCGTATCGATCGCACACTGCATTATTCGGTCGTAGTCCCCGCTAGTGGCTGGCGAGATAGAAACGGTTTCTTCGCCGTTTGCGGGGTTTATGTGCGTGAATGCTCGGTCTGCTGCGCCACTCCAGCCATCGCTACTGCAGTAAGCACCAGGGTTTACTGAGATGATGCCTGCTGCATTTAATACGTCTTCAATGTTGAATTTCACGTTTTTGTCTCCGATCCAATATTACTAAATTGGTTGTCTATATCTATTGTGGTTTAGTCTTGGGGCTTACCGGCCAAGGCCCAGGTATCGAATTCAGCCTTACTTTCTTTGGTGGCTGGAAATAACCCGAAAATTGATCGACCTTTTTCTATTTTCATATCAACGAACTCTTCATACTGTGCAATGCCGAAGGCTACTTTTGCTGTTTCTTGAGCTACGTGAGCTGGTATTACGACGACACCATCGGCATCACCGACGATAATATCGCCTGGATAAACTGATACTCCAGCGCAGCCTATTGGTCCATTCAGTGTGATGGGATGCAGTGCAATCACTGTAGCAGGCGTTGCTGTAGCTGTTTGGTACGCTGGCAAGCCAGTAGCGCGAACTCCGTTAGTGTCCCTATATCCGCCGTCTGTGACGATACCAGCGACGCCGCGATATTTAAGGCGGGCAGCCATTACGTCGCCAGCAGACGATGCGGCACTGGAGCCTCCCGCATCAATAATGAGTACTGAGCCAGATGGACATTCTTCAATTGCGCGTCTGTGCATATTATCTTCGCGGGCATAATTATCCATACTGTCTAGGTCTTCACGTGAAGGAATAAAGCGTAAAGTATAAGCGGGGCCCGCCATTCGTTCAGCTGCTCGGTCAAGAATGGTGACTCCTTGCAGAACTACATTTTTAAAACCAAGTTTAAGAAGCACGTTTGCGATGGTGGCTGTGCTGACTGACCGCAAGCGACCGAGCATGATTGTATTTGAGTTATTTTCAGGCATTAGGCATACTTCTTTCTTGTGAACTTGAAATGTTACAAGGTATTTCACGGAAATGCTAGGTCGTTTCTTATTAGGTGATACAATTACCGAAAATGACCTCTGGTTAACGACAAAATCAAAATGAATTTGGAGGATTAATTGTCCACGTTAAAAAAAAATAAGAGCTCACAAAGCGAAAATGTCTATGAGATGCTGAAGTGGAAGATTCTTAATTCTGAACTTGGTTTTGGAAGGCTATACACCGAGCAAGATCTTTGCGAGATTAGTGGGTTCGGTCGCTCTCCAGTGCGCAGTGCGGTCTCAAAATTGCAGCATGACAGATTGGTAGAAGTTGTTCCTCGCAAGGGGTTATTTATTAGGGGTTGGAGTTCGCCGGAGCTTAAGGCTGTAATGGAAGCTCGGGTTATTCTTGAGACGGGAGCCATTAAATTGGCCGCTAAGAATGCTACTAAAGATCAAGTCAAGAAATTGGATAAAATTGTCAAGGAAGGTCGTCAGTTTCTTGAAAAAGGGGATCGCAAGAGCTTAATGCGTGTTGATCATGAGTTTCACGTCTCCATCGCTGAGGCATCTGGTAACCCCGTTATCGTAGAGTTAATTTCATCGTTAAAACAGCGCTCCAATCCTTTATGGTTCCTCACTATCACGGGTGAAGAAAAATTACAGGCGGTTCAGGATGAGCACGAGGCAATTTTCGCCGCAATTAAATCAAAAAAACCAGTTGCATCAGTGGACGCAATGAATTCACATATTGCAAAGCTATCGCAGGTGGCTAGTGAATTTTAATCTGTCGTTACTCGTCTAGCACTACTTTATGTAGTTGCTCGCCTAACCCGTCGGCTCCACAATGAATAGTCTGACCCGCGCGCAGGAAAACCTTGTCTGGAGTTTGTCCGAGGCCTACGCCTGCGGGTGTTCCTGTTGCAATAATATCGCCAGGCAGTAAAGTCATGAACTGGCTGACGTAGCAAACGATCTCGTCAACATCAAAGATCATGTTTTTTGTGTTTCCATTCTGGTAGCGATGTCCATCTATTTCTTGCCAAATTGATAGTGAGTGTGGGTTTGGAATTTCGTCTCTAGTGACTAACCAAGGACCTATCGGGCCATAGGTGTCGAGACTCTTTCCCTTAACCCATTGGCCCCCACGTTCTGATTGATATGAACGTTCGGACAAATCATCAACTAGACAATACCCCGCAATGTGGCTACGAGCGTCTGATCGGTCTATTCGTTTCGCTCGTTTACCGATTACTATTCCCAATTCTACCTCCCAATCAGACTTTGTCGAGTCTGCTGGCATTAGTACGTCGTCATTCGGACCGCTAATAGAGCTGGTCGCCTTCATGAAAATCACCGGCTCATCAGGAATTGGTCTTCCTGCTTCTTTTGCGTGGTCTACATAATTTAGCCCGATACACACAAACTTGGAGACATTAGCAACACAGGGAAGCAACTTTGCGGTTACGGGGACCTTAGGGAGGGTACTTATGTCTGTTTCAATTAACTTCTCGATATAGTGCTCACTTAAAGTATCGCCACAGATATCATCTATTATGCCGGCTAAGCTGCGTATGCCGCCTTGAAAATCAATAATGCCAGGACATTTTTTACCGTCTAAAGTATATCTAACTAATTTCATAACGATCTCTTATTGCCATTATATGACAAATCAGTTAACATTTCACGTGAAATTATAACAAACAAAAAGATAAAGGTGAGGGTGTCATGAAAAATATTTCAAAAATTTTAGCTTTAATTTTATTAGGTATGAGTTTTTCCGTACTTGCACAAGGTGATCTCTATGCGACGACCAACATACAAATCTCTAAAGCTAATTCAGCCGATAATGATTTCATTACTGGCTATGGCGCGGATGATGGCGATCGTATTCAGGTCAGACTCGAGCACCAGAGCGAATATGCCTTAGGAGAGAACTATTTCTTTATGGATTGGGTAAACTTCGACACTCCAGCGGGGGGTGCGTATGGTGAAGGAGATACCGGCACCTCAGAAATTTATGCTCTTTGGAATGGTGACATGCGGTTGTCAAAACTTCGCAAGCGGGAGATCAATTTCGGCATAATCAATGATATTAGTTTCGCTTGGCGGCTCGAAGCAGGCAGTTTTTTCGACTACACATCAAGCGCATTTGGCTTTGGTCTTCATTTAGACGTGCCAGGATTCTCAGGTGAGGATGACTCAGTTGTACTTAATTGGTGGCGCCGATCAAACTGTGATGAGTATGTAACAGGTCCATATGGTAGCCCTGATGGTGGTTGTTACGATAACCATAACTTTTTTGGATTAACTACACGTAAATATTGGGAGACATCTAATGGCATGCGCTGGAACCACCAAACTATCCTGCGCTATCAAGATGGTACGACAAGTGATAAAGCAGATCCGAATCCAGCGGCCAGGCATGATAGGGTTTTCTTAGAGATCGAGATCTTTGCTCATATTTACAAAAACCTTCAGCTTGGCGCTCGATACGAGTATTTCTGGGATGAGGGCGGTATTGACTATGATCGAACTACTTTTGCACCGGATGCTCGAGATTCAAATTCAATTCCGATGATTGTGCTTAAGTATGATTTTCATTAACCTGCTAGATTCAGAATATAATTAGAGAGACACCATGATCAGAGTTCGTGATTTAGCCTACGCAAAATTCGCGGTCACGGACCTTGATTTGGCCCGGCAATTTCTAACTGACTTCGGCTTAAGTGTAAGCCACGAAGCTCCAGGTGAAATCGCATTCTCCACAGCAGACGGTAACCCTTATGCCTATGTTGCCTACCAGTCAGATCGAAACGAGTTTCTTGGTTTTGCCCTAGAGGCAGCCAGCGAAAAGGATCTGGTGGTGCTTACAGATTCAGGTATAGGCAGATACGTCGCTCCCGTTATTAAAGGTTTTGGCGGTCAATGTGTCGCGACACGACATCCTGATGGATTTGTCATCGAGGTTGTACATGGGCGTAACCGTATGCCTCAACAGTCTGTGCGTGACCCATTAGCGCACAACTTTGGTACCGCAAAGCAGCGTATCAATAAGTCTCAAAGGCCGCCAAAAGGCGCTACACCAGCTCTAAGGCTCGGACATATAGCGCTAAATGTATCAAGTGCGGAAGATTCAGCGGAGTGGTTTAAAAATACTTTCGGGCTCAAAGAGGCTGATTTCTTAGTTACACCCGACGAAACCCAAGCGTTGGTCGGAGTGTTTATGAGCTTTGATCCGTTGGAAGAAGTGATAGATCACCACTCCGTCTTTGTATCTCAATCAGACACGATTAAACTTCATCACATTGCATTTGAAGTGCAAGATATCGATGCAGTAATGAGTGCTCATGATTTTCTTATCAACCAAGGTTATGCGGTTGACGTTGGGGTAGGGCGTCACATGGCTGGGAGCCAAGTCTTTGACTACTGGACGGACCCTTTCGGAAGTCGTATAGAGCACTACAGCGACGGTGATGTGATTGATTCAACTCATAACCCAGGAACGTTATCGGGAACACCAGTTGAGCTCACTCAATGGGGTCCTATCCCGCCTGAGACGTTTTTTCAGTAGTCGTCATCTATAAGAATTTGTGGTCTGTAGCCTATTCAGAACACCCGATTATTGCGGTAGCGCTGATTTCAACTAGTATTTCAGAACTAGCCAAAGCGCTCACTTCTACCAATGCACAGGTAGGGAAATCACCCTCAAAAAATTCTTCTCGTGCCCGCCAAACCTGCTTGTTGTTTGCCATGTTGGTCACGTAAATTGTCATCTGAACTATATCGTTCATGTCGCCTTCTGCCGCGGTGATGTACGCATTAATCTTGCGATAAATTTCTTGCGTTTGCTGGTACTCATCAGAGCCAATTATTGTAACTCCATCAGCTCCTCGAGATGTTAGCCCTGCGACATATACGGTATCTGAAACTCGTAAACAATTGGACCATAGCTTTGGCCTTGGTTCGGCAACATCAGTCGTTGTTATACGCTCTTTTTTATTACTCGGCTTCATGCTTTATTTACCTGGTGAATAACGCGCTCGGTGTATAGATGTTTAAGTGGATCTTGGTTAACAATGGAGTTTGCCTCGTCTAGATCGTTAGCCGTCAGCAGATAGGCAATGCCTTCGTTTTCGGATTCCAGACCAGCGCTGAGCGTACCTGAAAAGCCTAGTTGGTTATTACAAATCGTATCCAAAAATTTACGATGAGCAATGTATTCAGAGCTATCAGGGTTTGGCAGCGCTCCCTTTGTTTTAGTTACAAAGAGAAATGTAGTTTGAAATTTCAGTTTATTCGTGATCTTTCCAATAGTGCTATCGGTATGAAAATCAGGCATTTCGTGGTAATGAGGGCCATCGTAGAACTCCAATAAAATACTGCGCTCATGAGCGATTGTAGGCCCGTGCGGATGATCTTTAGGGTTGCCATAGAATCCCCCAGGCCTTAGTTCTAGTTTTGAGTCGGTGTACTCGTAGTGTCCCTCAATGCAATACATGAATTGGTTCGACGCATGGGAATGTTTCTCCGGGATACCGCTTCCTTTTGGAAAATCGAGAAGAGCGATGCTAGCGCCTGTTTCGGGGTGTTCCCATAATACATATTGTTTGAGCTTAAATTTTTCAAAAGTCTGCCAGTCAGCTGGGCTAATCTCGTTAGTATCTATGAGTAGTTCGTCTGTCATATGAATCTCCTTGTTTAAACGGTTACCGCACTGGGGAATGTAGTAAGGGATTTTGTTTAATATGTCTCATGGCTGGCTCCATCAAAGCTCGTTAGTTTTCTCCACTCATGCATCTGGATAGCTTTGATCAATTGATAGCTCTAGCTTTCAGCTATATTAGTTGGAGAAATCCGTAGATAATTGCGGCGAGGGCTACTATAGCGCCTGCCCAAAATGCTCTACTGATAGCATTTAATGTCTTATTCTGTAGTGGTGGTGAAAGACCTTCGCTGCTAATTACATTCTTGAGTCCAAGGACAAAGTCGTCACCCATCGAATCGGCAACTTTTAATACCATGCCACTTCCAAACTTTCCTAGGCGACCAACGATATTAATGTCTGACGAATAACTTACTTCAGTTTGCGTATCACTCAAGCTCTTGAGCCTAAGGTTGCTGGTCGCCTTAACTCTACTGGCTTTGCCGCCTTCGTCCCCGTTCGTCACATATGTTGCGAACTCCGGTGGGCGTTGTTCGGTGCAACAGATATCAATATTGAAACTGGTTTTAATGGGACCAATCGCGACTTTAACTACTGCCTTGTAATTGTCGTCATCAATTTTCTTTACGCTTTCGCAGCCTGGAATGCAATGAGCTACTTGTTCTGGGTCAATAATGGTTGCCCAAACTTTAGAAATAGGAGCATCGATGGTAAATGTTTTTTCAACAATCATATTTATAACTTTCCTAGTGCGCGTAGCACTTTTTCAGGGGTGATAGGGAGGTCGCGAACACGAGCACCGGTAGCGTTATAGATTGCGTTTGCGATTGCGCCGGGAGGGGCAATTAAGCAACATTCAGATAAGCTCTTGGCACCAAAAGGCCCGTCTGGATCATCAGACTCTATGAAAATGCAATCGATCTCAGAAGGCATTTCAACAGCAGTCGCCATCTTGTAATCAAGGAAGTCACTGGTTAAGCAGGCCCCTGTTTCTGAATCGAACTGAGTGTGCTCCATCAATGTGTAACCGATGGCTTGTTGTAATCCACCTTCAACTTGGCCTTCCGCTCCTGCAGGGTTGATCACCTTGCCAATGTCATGAGCATATACAGCCTTGACCACTTTCACTTCGCCGGTATCGGTATTAACATCAACCTTGATATACATGGCGGCGGCAGGAATAGGGCTGGTAGTGGGACTTAATGAAGATGAGCCAATTATGGTTCCTCTGAAGGGTGTCGAATCTTTTTGCGGGCCTTCACTTGTCATAGTCACTAGTGGTGAATCAGCGCGTGCCGCGACGGTAGCAATGGAGACAGTGTTCTCCGGCGAAGTCGTCACGAAGACTTGACCGTCATTAGATTCTAAGTCTTCGGGCTTGCAATCAAGCATCGTGGCGGCTACTTTAAATAGTTGCTTTTTTGTGTCGGCAGCAGCGGCTTTAACAGCTGCACCAACAGCATTTGTCCCTCGGCTTGCATGCATCGGAGCATCAAACGGCACATTGCTAGTATCCGCACTTGCCATGCGCACTTGCTCAACTGGGATACCTAACTCAGCTGCTACGATCTGGCAGAAAACAGTATTCTGCCCACAGCCTATATCGATTGCTGCAGAACATACATCAGCTGATCCATCTGGATTTAATTTAATAAAGGCGCCTGAATGTTCATATAAATCTGGTTGCGCGGCGCAGTTGGATGTCCATGCGACGGCGCAGCCAAGACCAATTCCGCTCTTAATCGGGCCTACGCCGCTTCCAGCAGGCTTTCTGTCGGCCCAACCAATTCGCTCAGCGCCTAGGCGTAAGCACTCATCGAATCGATAAGTGGTGAAGTTGCCATCAAAAAACGGATGTTTCTCACCTTCACGATGCGAGTTTTTGATACGGAACTCAACTGGATCAAGACCCAGTTCATTGCACATTTCATCAACCTGTTGCTCTACTGCAAATGAAGCCTGCGGCCCACCGTACCCCCTAAAGCCGCCACTTGTGACATTGTTGGTGTGAATCGAGCGGCCATTCCAGCGTCGATTCTCGCAGCTATAGGTAAAGCAGTACCCAAAAAGGCCATGAACCATAATTACTGTTGAACCATGAGTAGCATACCCACCGGCATCAAGCGTGCTAGTCGCTTGACGAGCAGTGATCGTGCCATCAGCTTTTACGCCTGTTTTTAGCTCTACCTTGATCGGACACTTGTTGCTGGTCATGAACTCTTCAGCTCTCGACAGCACCATGCGAACAGGTCGACCTGTCATCTTGCTTAAAATTGCTGAAAGAGGTTCGATCGGGGTGATGTCTAGCTTCCCGCCAAAGCCACCGCCAATGTAAGGCGGCTTAATAACTTTGACTTTGCTTACTGGCAAGTCGAGCACGAAGGCGAGCTTTTCACGTAGACCATATAAGTGTTGCATAGAGCTATGTATAACAACATTTCCCGCAGGGTCTACATCAGATACACATACATGTGGCTCAAGAGAGCAGATATTAATACGGCTTGTTTCATAGGTATGTTCAAACACATAGTCGGCTTCGGCGAAACCTGCATCAGGGTCGCCAGTCTCAAACGTTTCATTCAGCGCCACGTTGTTGTTGGTGTAATCGTGGATGGCGGGCGCACCATCAGCCAATGCGTCATCAACATTAAAAACAGCGGGTAACTCTTTATATTCGATGTCGATGAGCTGGGCTGCTTGTTCGGCAATTTCAATTGTGTCCGCAGCAACGGCTGCGACTGCTTGGCCGGCATGGCGAATTCTTCTACCCATTAACGACATGTCTTGTATACAAGCAAGTCCTTCCGTAGGCATAAAGTAAATGGGTGAGTAGGTTTTTTGGGTTACATCGTCTGGCGTTAGTATTGCTCGCACGCCAGGCAATGACTGGGCGGCTTCGATATTGATACTGACAATTTCGGCATGCGCATAGGGGCTGCGAAGTAATCTGCCGTGCAGCATACCTGCGAGATTAACGTTTACAGGAAAACCGCGACCGCCAGTTACTTTGTCGATAGCATCGTGATGAGGCACACGTGAGCCAACAGTATCGCTTATCTTATTCACGTCTACTTCACCTCGGATTGAGCAGCAACTTTTACCGCTTCAACAATTTTGTGATAGCCCGTACAACGACAAAGGTTTCCTGAAAGGCCTTTGCGGATCTCTGATTCACTCGGGTTTGGATTGGTGCTCAATAATTGTTTGGCCGACATGATCATGCCGCAAGTACAGTAGCCACATTGAACAGCACCTGTATCAACAAATGCTTGCTGCAATTTGTCTAGCGTTTCGCCTTCCGATATACCTTCAATAGTAGTGACGTTTCGCTCACCAACGGTGACTGTATAGGTCATACACGAATAGCGAGATTCGCCGTCAATTAGAACCGTACAACATCCGCAGCCGCCTGTGTCGCACCCTTGTTTGCTTCCAGTCAAAAACATTTCAGTACGCAGAGTGTCCAACAAAGTTTCGTTGGGCGGTATACAAAGGTCTCTGGCTTCGCCGTTGACGTTAAGACTAATATTTTTCTTCATAGAGCTAACCCTTATTGGTTAAGACGTGAACGGGCTTGGCGAAGATTTCGAGCAACCAAAACACCAGTCATTTTTTTCCGGTATTCAGCACTGGCACGATGATCGCCAAACGGTTCAATTTCGTCTGCTGCAGTTTGCGCAGCTCGATCTATATCATGATCCTCGAGCTTTGATCCATTGATAACTTCCTCTGCTTGTACGCATCGAAAGGGCACCTCTCCGATTCCTCCGCCAATAAATATGCGACAAGGCTTAGCCTTCAACCAACCAGAAGATAGCCGTACACCAGCGCTGACGATGGAAAGATCGTTTGCCGTGGTTTCCAATTTTTCAAAAGAGGAGGCTGTCGAGTTAGAGGGTAGCGGTACAGTAAAGCCGGTCATGAATTCGTCATCGGCCAAGCTGGTTTGGAATAGAGAAACGAATAATTCTTCAACTGGCACCAGTCGTTCGCGAGTGCTGCCGCAAACATGTGCTGAAGCATCTAAGGCTAACATCACTATAGGCAAGTCAAGAAAAGGACAAGAACCAGCAATGCATCCACCTACGGTAGCAGCATTCTTGATTTGCTGAGGAGGGTAGGCAATTGCATCTAGTAGGGAGTGTAGCGTCTCGTTTGAGTATGCTTCTGAGGACCTTTCAAGAGCAGCATAAGTAACACTGGCACCAATATATAGTGACTTACGTGATAGTTCTAACTGCCCGAGATTGAGGGCGGACAAATCAATAAGTTTCTCAACCCCAGTAACTAAGCCTCGTGCTACCAGGCCATGAATAAATGTACCCCCACCCATGATCATTGCCGAGTCACCATGTTCCTTTAGTAACCTTGGAACATCAGCAACAGTGGTAGGGCGCAAAATGTTTGTAAGTGTTGTTAAAGCCAATTTAAAGCGCTCCCGCGTTGAAACTATGTGTATCAGAACTATACCGCGTAATGATCGAAGCGGTGGAGGGCAATCTTAATATTTCTTGTAACATTTTACAAGAAATAGTATATTCAGAAACAAGAAAGGCTTGCTCGACTTATTGGGTAAAGTTTCATTCAAAATATGGCGGAGTGGATATATCTATGAATACCATGTTACTGATAGCGGTTGTTGTTTACGAACTCATATTGATCGGCGGCGTTGCTTGGTGGCTAACGCGCCGTTCAGCCAAGTCTGCGGGCAGCGGTGCTGGATTTGAACTTGCGGGCAGGTCATTGCCTGTTGCGGTTGTTGCGCCAACTATGGCGCTTACCGTTCTGGGGACCGCCCATATATTAGGTATTTTCGAGCTTGCGTGGGGGATGGGAGGCACGGCTCTCTGGTTTGGGTTGGCTAATGCAGTGGCGATTGCGATTGTATGCCTCACCACTGGTCGATGGATGCGACGCCTAAAACTGACTACCGTTCCAGAGCTATTGGAGTTAATGTTTGGCCGGAACTTAAGAATTCTGGTGTCATGCGTTATGGCTGGCTCAATTTTTGGTATCTTAACCTTAGAAACTCAAGGCTTGGGCATAATTCTTGCGTCAATGACTGGCTGGAGTATCGAAAACGGAGCGGTAGTGGGCGGTGTCCTTGGTGTTCTGTATGTCATATTTGCCGGTATGAAGGAGGTTGGCTGGATCAATCTCTTCAACGCGATACTGATGTATGTAAGTCTAATTTTGGCAACTATTTACATCGGATTGGGTCTGCCGGAAGGGTTTGATGGTGTTAGTCAACACTTTGTGGCAACAGACCAAGCCCATATGTTAACAATTTTTGGGCCTATAGATTTACTTCTCACATTTGCGCTAGGCCTATTTGTTGCGGTAAACCTTAGTGTTCCAGTCAGTCAATTCTTTGTGCAAGTGGCTATGTCCGCCAAGGATGAGCGCACCATCTCAAAAGCGCTTTGGATTGCTGTGCCATTAAATGGTTTGTTCGGTGTGTTTACCGTAGTTTTAGGTATGACGGCCAAATCGCTACCTGAATTTAGTGCCTTAGGCCCTAAGATTGCAACACCAACAATGTTAGTAGAAATGTTACCGACTTGGTTAGCATCCCTTTTACTTGCTTCTTTTTTAGCCGCAGTGCTCTCTACCTTTGCCATGACGTGCTTGGGTGCTGCTACCATCTTTAGTACCGATGTTTATAAGCGACTCTTTAACAACAAGGCAACTGATGCTGAAACCGCTAAAGTTACCCGGATTGCGATTATTGTTTTAGCGGTGGTGGCCGTTGTGGTTGCATCATTCTTGCCGCCAATATTAGCAGCCATCGGTTGGTTGCTGGCCTGGTTAATACCCGTTATGTGGCTAGTCTTTAGTGGGTTGTTTTGGTGCAGATCAAATTTAGCTGCGGGACTTACAATTGGGGCAGCATGGGGCGCAAACATGCTGTGGACATTTACTACTCTTCCACAAGCTCTTGATGCTGCGCAGTTGCCAAATGCTTACATAGTGCTGGCAGTGACCCTTGTGGTGGGACTGAGTACAAACGTAGTTTTTCGAAATAGCGCACCTGGTTATTTTAGATCAGGCGACTATGCAGCCCGAATGGCTAACACCTGAGGAGAAAGTCATGTTCTGGACAATACTTATCGAAGCGGTTTGTGTGATTGCTTTAGTTTTAGTGATCTCATTTATTATTCAAAAATACATTATCAAAGACTCATAAATTAGAGTTACAAAGAGAGATTTACTATGAACGACTTGGTGGTTACAAAACTCTGGATGCTTGGCGTAATTGTCGTAATGGTTTCTTATGGGATCATTGCTGTTGTAGGCATTCTTCGCGATAACAATGCTACAGACAGCACCAAATAGGCGAATGGACATATTATGGAAATCTTGAAGCTCTATGATTTTGCAGAATCTGTTTGTTGCCAAAAAATACGCCTAGTTATAGCAGAGAAGGGAGTCAAGATTGAAGAGTGTCCAGTACCTCTTGATCAAGGCGCGCAATATGATCCCCTGTTTTTGAAAATAAACCCCAAAGGCATAGTGCCTGTTGCGGTTCACGGCGACCAGATAATATTGGAATCCTCAGTTATCAATGAGTACATAGAGGAAACCTTTGACGGATTACAGTTGATGCCGACAGATCCTGCTGCTCGCGCTCGCACTCGATACTGGTCATTACTTGTAGATCAAGGAATTCATAATCCGCATACAACCGTAGTTAGTTTTGTTATAGCATTACGATATGCTTTTCTTGCGGAACTTGATACACCGGAGAAAATGAATGCTCACCTAGACAGCGTTAGAGATCCCATAAGTAGAGAGATGCAGCGCCAGGGTTTTATCGATGGTTACGAATCAGCGGCGTTTAAAATCGCAATCGAAGCGTTCGACAGTCTTTTGATTGAGATGAATGGCTCTTTAGATGAATCAGCATGGCTTGCAGGAGATAGCCCCACCTTGGCTGATTTTAATTTGGCGCCCTATATACATCGACTGGATTGTCTTGGCCTGTCTTTTATGTGGGAACACAGGAAGGGCATTGCTCGGTGGTATAGCGAGCTTAAGCAAAGAGATAGTTGGAATGCCGCAATTAAAAAACCACATATAGACAAGTGGCTAGAGTTAATGCACATGGGTGGTGAAGAGGCAGTACCTAAGGTTAAAGCTATACTCGATCGCAGTTCGACCTAAGAAATATTCTTAAAAAGAGTCGATCAGCACAAAATCAAACTCACCCGTACCTTCCCTAAGGTGTTTTACCCCTTGGTACTCTTCGCCGTTGTACCAGGTCTTCGCATGCTCACTACTGGGAAACTTAAAAATAACTGTGCGCGTCTTATCATGCTGACCCTCAAGTAGAGTATTAAATGATCCTCCTAGGTGATATTCGCCTTGGTAAAGTTTCAGTGACTCTTCTGCTGCAATGACATAGTTTTGAAACAGCTCAGGCTTTGTTAGTTTTGAATTAACGATTAGAAATGCAGTCATGGTTTGCCTTATTATTTTTATATTACCTAAGTTTTAAGATATTAGTAGGTTAGTCTTTTTAACGAGACCGTCGAATTCAGTATCATATTGCCTCTAGCTTAAAGTCAACTTGCCCGTTTCAGCACAGTCTAATTCTCGTCGTTTATAGAGCGCCATATGGCACTCAGTGATAATGGAGAGTGCGATCTCCTCGGGGAACTCGCCCTCGATATTAATGCCGGCAGGTCCTGACACCTCAGTTCGCAAACTGTCTTCGGTCAGCCCTGCTGTTTCTATCACCTCAGCTCTACGATGAACTGGGCCTAAAAGGCCCACGTAGGCTAGATCCAGTGACTGCAAGCTGTTTAAGGCTTGGGCATCCATAACTATGTTATGACTCATGATGATGACTGCATCCACTGACTGCACTTCTGACTGATCCTGAATAATTGCAGCGGGACAGCGTATTATTTGATCAGCAGCAGGAAAGAACTCCCGACGCGCATTAGCTGGACGAGAGTCCCATACTGTCACCATCCAGCCCATAATCTTCGCCATCTCAACCAGAGGCCTGGCATCAACACCACCGCCAATCACGAGTATATGTGGGACTGGGGTTAGATAGCTGACAAGCCAATTTTGACTCTGTATATCAATCAGGCGCGCTCTTTTTTTCGAGCCTGAAAGGCCTTCGTTACTTAACTGTTGTTGATGGTCTTTAACATTATTCCAGGAAGCTGCGGCCACTGTGCCATTTTCTATTGTCTGCCAGTAATAGCCCTGCTCGCGAATGACCAAATTTTCATAAACAGTAACCAGATCCAAATAATTATTTTCAGGTAAAATTGCCTGAAGAATAATGTGCACCACCCCACCACATCCAATGCCTAACTGAAATGAAATATCATCTTCATCAGCACCGTCATAGCACAGTGTAATAGACTTCTGTGTACTCATAACTTGAGCGGCGCGCAGTTGAATGTTGGCCTCCAGGCATCCACCACTCAACAGTCCAAATTGCTGCCCTATGCTATTAAAAAGCATCATTGCTCCAGGCTTGCGGTAGCACGGACCTTCGGTTTTATAGACAGTGCCAAGCACCCATAAAGACTCGTCTTTTTGCGGATACCAATTCGTTAAAAGATGCTGTAAATGACTTGTGCTATTGGTTGTGATTGCCATGAAAAGGTCTCTACTCAAATTTTATTAATTTTACAACGCAGACTTCGTGATATTAAACTAACTCCTCTGATTTCCTCAGCTAGCTTGACAGTGTCCAGTACTAAGGAATACTCCGCCCGTGTAGACTAATTCAACTTCGGTGCGATTGTCGCCCGCAACAATGTAGATAACTTTTGCCATAATTTTACTCTCCTGACTTCAATATCGGCTGATGCCGAAAGCTATGAATATCGCTTTAGAATTTGCCAAGTTTACCAATATTATTTTTTGGGCTGGTCATATTTGGTACAAAGATAGTTTCAGTAGCCGCTGAGCCAGTCTGGCAGAATAACTCCGTTTGTCTCAACATATTTTTCCCATTCCGCGATCAGTCTTGTCACTTTATGCGGATGAGTTTCCGCCAAATCATGGGTTTCGCTGAGATCCTGCCTTAGATTAAACAGTCGCCAATCGCCGTTGCCGTATGGGGCAGGCATTCGAGTCATTTTCCAGTCTCCCTTTCTGACCGAGATTTTGCCAATAGTTTCGTTGATATGTACGCGGCGCTGCTCCGATTCTGAGCTTTGCAAACCCGAAAGTATCGAAATACCGGTGATGGGCTCAACTACTTTACCTCGATAATTGTTGCCTGGGTGCCGCACAGCTGCCAGCTCCAATATTGTTGCAGCCAAGTCTTCAGGCGTTATCAGGCGATCGCTGATTGTTGCGCTGTCAAATTCGTTTTCGCTATACATAAAGGCCGCAGTACGTAACCCTCCTTCGCTTGCAAAGCCTTTGTGCAGGTTAAATGCCGGCGCTAAGGCATGCGCCCAGTTCGGGCCCAAAAAGGTATAGGAGCTAGGTCGCCCCATACTTTCGTAACTGAAATCAAAAGATTCATCTATAACTTGGCGTATCTTCGGGAACGCATCGCTAGGCCATGTTTCATCGAGGTCGTGGCCTTCAGCGCCATTATCTGACATGAAAATAACAACGGTATTTTTCAATCGGTCTTCCGCGCGTAACCAGTCGATCAAGCGTCCGGTGTTGCGGTCAATCTCAGCGATCATCGCAGCGTATATTTCCATCGCCCGGGTTTCTACCATTTGTTGCTCGCTATCAAGAGAATTCCAGGGTACGCCTTTTGGAGGACGAGGCGCCAAGCCTGAGTTCGCTGGGATCAGCCCCTCGGTTTTGAGTCGTCCTAGTCGTTCGGCGGCAATGGCGTCATAGCCTACGTCATACTTCCCAAGGAATTCGGCGATTGAGCTATCCGGTGCCTGTATAGGCCAGTGGGGGGCGGTAAAGGCGAGCATGCCGAAAAATGGCGCATAATCGTCGGCACTGTCAATATAGTGTTGTAATTCGTCGACAAAAAACTGTGAGGAATAGGAAAAATTGTCCGGTAGGCTGGTTAGTCTGTGTTGATCCTTCTGGTACAGGGCCAGAGCGTCGGGGTCCAACGAGTAAGCGGGTCGCATATCATCGAAATGACTGGCGTTGGCCAGCAGTGCGAAGGAGCGCTCGAACCCTCTCGACCAAGGGCTAGATTCCCGAGATTTACCGAGATGCCATTTGCCAGTCATGTAAGTGTGATAGCCGGCGTCACGAAGCAGTGTGGCTATGGTGACAACATGTTGGTTTAACTCTCCTTCATAACCGGGTTGCCCCAGCTGATTGGGCGCTAGCTCTTCGGCCAGATTGCCGAGTCCAGCCTTGTGTGGTGTAACGCCAGTCAACAGGCTCGCCCTGGTGGGAGAGCATGCCGCTGAGGCGATAAAATTACTAAAGCGAACACCGCGATTAGCCAGCTGATCTAGGTGAGGAGTGGGGATTTCACCGCCAAAACTGCCGAGGTCAGAGTAACCCATATCGTCGACCACTATTAAAAGTATGTTGGGTCGCGTCTGCTCAGCGTCATAAGTAATAATGGTTGTCGATGGAATATCCGAACATGCAGGCAGGAATACCGTCAAAAAAAAAGTAAACATTTTCCACTTATCATTTTTCATAGGTTTTCAGTTGAAAAAAAAGGCCCCCCGTTAAGGGAGCCTTTATTTTCGGGCCTCGGGTTAGAAGTTATATTTCAATGTTAAGCCACTGGTTCTCGGTGGTGCATAGTAGGTGGTTGCACCCAGTACCCCGAGATCTAGGGAGTAGGCTTTGTAGGTTTCGTCGAACATATTCTTAGTCCAAAGGGATATACTCAATTCACCGGCCTGGAAAGTCACAGAGCCATTGGATACATTATAGGATTCCTGCACCGTTCCTTGGCCGTTGGTAACTTCAAGGAACTGATCACCATAGAACGCACCGTCCACCTGGAAAATCAAACTGTTGTTGTCGCTCAGATCCAGCGCATAGCGAACCAAGTAGTTGGCTGAGAACTCAGGTGCGTTGGGGAACTCCGCGTTTAAAACAGGATTGCTTCCCGCGTCGACGCTATCGACTTCTGAGTCACTAAACGCCATGCCGACAAGAATATCGAGATTATCTACCGGAGTGATGAACAGTTCAATCTCGGTGCCTTGTGCGCTGGCATCGGAGTTTCCGATTTGCGGATTGGGTGAGATACCACCCGATGGTATGGCAACGAAGGTCTGGTAGTCCTTGTAGTCGTAGTAGTAGTAAGTCGCATTGAGGCGCAGATACTCATTGATATCAGACTTAATACCCAGTTCGAACGAGTTCAAGACCTCTTCGTCATGTACGAAGCGAGACGGATCTACTCCAGATGAAATAGACCAGTTGCCCCCTTTGATGCCACGGTTCCAGGAGACAAAGCCCTGGGTATCATCAGAGAAACGTTTTTGTAGAACCAAACGAGCTGCGTAATCACTGTAGCTGATGGAATCTTCATCAAACGCATTGAGGATGGTGTCTTCGCTGGCATAGGCACTATTGGCGGTTGCCGCATAGGGCACGGGTTGCAACTGGTCATCGGAACTGAAGAAGCCAGTCCAGTTGATATCTTTCTGATCGTCTGACCAGCGCAGGCCGGCCGTCAGGCTTAAGGTTTCCGATAAGCTGAAATCAGCCTGAGCGAACACTGAGATATTTTTGATATCCAGAGTGCTGGCTCGGTCGGAGCGGCCATCAAAGGGGTTATCATCGAAAACAACGGGTTGGGAAATGATTTCTGCATCTGCCAACGCAAAGGACAAGTCGATATTCGGTGCACCGATAGTCATAGCGTTACCTTCAAACTGATAGTCCATGTAGTAAGCGCCCACCTGCCATTGGGTGCTGTCGGTCTCGCCGGAGAAACGAAATTCCTGGGTGGTCTGTTTAACTTCGGCATCCTGTCCGAAAACCACGATAGGATCAGGGAAGGCGTCGCCATCCTCAAGATACTTTTTGTCCATATTCATGTAGTTGGTAATGGAGACAAACTCAATGTCGCCCATGTCCTTAGTAAATTTGGCTGTGTAGCTCTGGACATCCCGCTCCAGGAATCCCTTTGTATCATTCATATGAACATGTGGGTCACCGGAAACCACACCTGGGTTGACGATGGCACGGCCACTGGCATCGGTTGGACAATACTCGTCGGCATCAAAGTCACAGTTTTCGAAGACATAGCCGCCGGTGGGTACATCATTATCACTACTGGACTTAATAATAAAATCACCGGTCAGGGTATCGGAAAAGTCGACTTGTAGTGTAGCGCGCACACCGTAGCCATCTGCCCCGCCAATGGCACGTTTGTCGACCGGGGGAATATCCATGGGCTTGATATAACCGTCAGCTTCTTCTTGTTTAAAGGCAATGCGCCCTCTGACAGTATCGCTAAAGCTGCCGCCAATAGCTGCTTCAATACTCTTACGGCTGTGATCTGCTGCTTTAACTTCAATATAGCCATTCAGTTCAGATTCTTCAGCACCTCGACTGATAAAGTGAACCAAGCCACCAGTGGCGTTGCGGCCGAATAAGGTTCCCTGAGGCCCGCGCAGTACTTCCACACGCTCCATATCGAACATCTGACCACTGATGGCATTCATACTAGCGACGTAGCTTTCGTCCTGATACACCGCGATTGGCGCTTCTAGGTTGTCCGTAAAGTTATTTTGTGAAACACCGCGCAGGTTGAATATTGTAATTTGAGGCGACCAGGCATTGACTTGAAAACCAGGAATTTGCTGGGTGATATCGGCCATATCACTGAGGTTTAATGCGTTCAATTGATCACCGGACAGTGCCGAAACAGACACCGCAATGTCCTGCACGGATTCTTGGCGTTTGGTAGCAGTGACCACTATCTCCTCTAGTACGTTGGCTGTGGTAGTGCCGGTAGATATGATGGTTGTTGCAATGACTGTTGCTAGAAATTTATTGTTGTTGAGTTTCATAGGTCCCGCTCCCTGAATGAAATTATTGTTATTAGTCGGTATTCTTAATACCGGGTCACAACATTATTCCACAGAGATTTTCTCTAAATTTGGCTATAGTGGCCATTCTTTTAAGCAAATAACTAATCGCTTGAATTTCTTCTGCGAAATTGGCTAGGGTTGATGCCGCCACTCCAACGGGAAAAGGCTCGGGTAAAGTTGGCATTACTGGAAAAGCCTATAGTGTGTGCAATTTGGGTAATTGATTGTGAGGAATCCTTTAGCAGGCGTTTGGCCAAATCAAAGTTAATACGATCCACCAGTTCTTTAAAGGTGGGCCCTTCGGTGCGGAGACGCCGATTGAGTGTCGCGGTGGAGATGCCCAGATGAGAGGCCATTTTTTGCGCGGTAATTGGTGCGTGGACATGGCCTTCGAAGATCACATTTCGCAATTGATCAGAAAATGAAATCGCGTTGATCTTTTTGCCTAAATCGATATTCAGGTAGCCCTGCAAAATCTGTAACAAATTTGGGTCGAACAACTTTCCGGAAATTTTCCCAGACGACGCTGGCATACGAATGCTGTTGCTCTCCTGGGCAAAGTAACATTTTGCGCCAAGCAACAGTTCATACTGCTTAGGCATTACGCTGGGTCCGTGCTGAAAGTGGATGGCATTGAATTCAATTTTACTGCCGCAAAACATACGGATTAAGCGGCTAGTGTGGGCGATGCTAAATTCGATGTCTTGGCGGCTGTCGGAAATATCCGTGGCAAAAAGTCCGTAGGTAAACCATATTTCCTCCGCTTCTTGCCGGACCGTCATGTGAGTTACATCTTGGAGTAGACTTTCGTAGCGACAAAGATTTGTCAGTGCTTCGTAGAGAGTTGACGAGGATAGAAAGACAAAACCCAGCGCACCGAGTAGTTCTGGCCCGATCGCTCTGGCGAGCCGGATACCGAGTATCGGATCGTCTGCTTCGATCGCGGCCTGATTCATGAACATCAGATACTTGCGAATGGGAATCGGTGTGTGAACATGCTCTAGGTCTTTTGCAGAAATACCGCATTTGTGCAGTAGCCGAGGCGCATTGATATGGTGCTCTTTCAATGGTAGCAGAAGGCTGCGAATGACCGAGGACCATATAACCGGCTCCTGAGTCGAGATTCCCAATTCAACGTGACTCATAACTTACTCGCTGTTAAAGACGCTACAAAGACTTCAGCTTGCTGTTAAAGCGGTTATAGTATTTTGTTGGACCATCGACTACTCCAGTTTATTTTTGCAATCAAAGCACCGCTGGCAGTAATGCCAATCGGTAGAGAGAAAACCTTGTTGTGTATTCACTGGATGTATCCTTGATCTAATAAAGATTCGCCTGGTGAAACACGCCTACCCACGCCATGCAATAGGAAAAGCCTTTTCGTCGCTAATGCCAAAATCACCTGGCTGAATATTGACATCGTTTTGTGTGATGATGGGATCGGTTCCAATTCGAGGATCCCATATAGCGGCGTCACCGATGAAACGTGTAGAGACTGCCACTCTGCGGCCAGTCTTTGCCATGTTCGGGCTCGCCGCGTGTATTATATCACCACCGAATATGATCACGTCGCCTGGATTTGTATCCCATGACAAAATTTCTACATCGTTAGAATTTTCCCAGAAATCGGGAATATTTTCACCTTGCGCATTACGTATCCACCCGTCCAGAGAATCAGCTTCACTAAAAGCCTGAGGTTTAAAAACTTTATTCCATTTATGGGATCCTTTTATAAAAGATACAGCACTTGAATTCTGTCCGGACGCGGTAAACGCTGCCCACACTGATGCAATCTGGTTACCGATAAATGGCCAGTAAGGGCGGTCTTGGTGCCAAGGTGTTATTTCAGGGGAATTAGCTTCACGGATAAATATATGATCAAAATATACGCTGGCAGTGGTAGATTCCATTAATCGGCCAGCTATTTCAGCGATACCAGAGCTGAATACAAAGTTTTGCATCCACTCGTTCTTCTTATATAGATAGCGATCACTGTATGCGCGTTCGCCAATTTCGACCGTTTCCGGATCACCTCCATTCTTAAAATGATTGTCAATATGATTGAGCATTTGATCAATCCATTTGTTAGAAATCGCGCCACGAATACAAATTGCGCCGTCTTCATTGTATTTGTTTATCTGCTCTTGACTGATCATTTAGATTCACCTCTAAACCTTGTTAGTTAGCTAGCTTTTACTGCTTTTAATCTACTGCAACTAAATACTGCTCAATCAACTTAGTTCGCCTCGTGCTTTTAACGCGCGACGATATGCCAGAATTGCGATAGATAATGGGATGATTGAAATCAAATATAGGCTGACGATCAGCAGTTCGACTTCGCGAAACGTACCCTGTTGCCCGAGCACAAACGCCGCTAGAAGAGGACCAAAGCCGAGGCCAGTCATCTGTATGGCAATGGCTTTGGTCACCATGGTGCCACTTAAATCCATTTCGCCAATGCTACTGAGAATAAACGGTAGCCCCATATTCCAGAGAAAGTTAAAACCGCACACCACGACAGTGAACACTAGGTAATCCGGATTGCCTAGCAGCAACGACATAAACGCAGCGCTGCCGAGGACACATACCGCAATTGGCACAATAGCTCCCAGTTTCTGCTCTAAGAATAAAGGAATGACTGCGCCACCTATGGCGAGAAACTGGGACAGCAGCAGTGCATTAGCGATTTTCTGCTCATCTGGTTCGATTAGCATGCCGATCAAAAACAGGTTTGCCCAGGCAATGCCGATCGCTAGGTTAAACAGCAATACGCCGAGCAGAGCCATGCCACGCATCGTCGCCGATATCGCGACCGCTGTTCCGCGAGGCGTCATATGATCCTGCGAGGAGTGAGGAATATAGCGAACACTTAACAGTGCCATTGCTGTTAATGTAGCCCAGATAGCGAAGATTCCCTTCAGGCCAATCCGGTCAAATGCCAATGGCATCAACCACAGACCAAGTGCACCATAGCTTAACAGCAGTACAAGATAGAGAGCGAGATTTCGTTCGGTACGTTGAGACAGGCCAATAATAGTAAAACTTAGCGAAACCACAACTCCCTCACCAAGGCCAGCGACAAAACGCGCGAAGCCCAATAGATGCGATTTCAATAGCAATAGAGACATCAGGTTGCCGATAACTGCAATTACAAGCGCTATGCCCAGCATCCATCGCCAATTGAGTTTTTTGATCATGACGATGCTGAGGTAAGTGGCGAGCGCAACTCCGAGCATTTCCGAAAAGGCTAGTTCATTCGCCACTGCTTCGGAGAGTCCCAACTCAGTGACAAACCCTTGAACCAATCCAGGTTGCACAATAAACGAGAGAACCCCTACTGTGCCCAGCACAATTCCCGAAGTGATTGTCTGCCAGCTATCGACAGATAGCGCGTTAGTGTCTTGAATCATGCCATCCTCGCAACGATAGTTAGAAGACTATTGCACAGTGCGTTACGCAAAACTTAACAATTTCGGTCCCATCGCTCGCCTTTAAATGTACCTGTCCTGATCCAAAATAACAATATAATGATCTTTATAGATAATTATGAGTCCTTGGAATTTTATATCTTTACCTCTCGGCTATTTAAAAGGCTTAAGGGGGGTGAATGGATGGACGCTATAAACGATGCAGTTGCAAAGCCTGCTATTAATATGACTGTGTACAAGGATTTGTCAAGTATGCTGCCCGATGCCGTTGGTTTGGATGAGCTAGGCGCCGAATCTACTGTGACTGATCTCGCACGCTTTGTCGCCTGGTTTGAAAATACGCTGAGTACCGGTCAACCCGGTATTGCTTGGCATCTAGGACAGCGCTGTGATTACCGCCAGCGAGGTATTTTGGGAGAAGTTGTTTTCAACACGGGCACTCTGGGTGCGGGTTTGCATTGGTTAGTCCATTTCTATCCGCTGGTTCAGGATGCAACCAATGTCAAGCTAGACGTCCATGGCGATGTGGCGACCATCAGTTACCGAATCATAGATCCCAATATCTGGCCAAGGCACCAAGACGCGCTATATACGTTGGGCGTTTTTTCCACACTGATTCGTGCTGCGGACGGAGGTGCTTGGGCAAAGATACGGATTCTGCTCGAAGCATCCCAGCATGACGTAAGGGCGGATTTATGCCGCGTCGTGCGTGCGCCTGTAGCCTACAATGCGCAGACCAATGCGATCTCATTTCCCGCTAGCTTGCTCGACAAGCGATTGAATGGCAAGCATGAAAGGATCAGCCAGCAACATATTATTCAGTTGTCACAGGCGCTGACAAAGAAGAATCGTTCCATGTCAGTCACTGAAAGGGTTCGCTATAAGATCCTTGCCGACCTGGCGGATTCTCAAGCCTCCCAGGAACAAGTAGCCAGACAGCTCGGGCTGTCGAGTCGTACTTTGCGGCGTAAACTTTCTTTTGAGGGCCACTCTTATCAGGAGTTGCTCGATGAGTGCCGCATGCAATTGGCAGTAAGGGAGTTTACTACCTCGCCCTGCGTATCGCTGTCGCAAATGGCGCTGAAGCTGGGATACACTGAGCATAGTACTTTCACCCGAGCTTTCGGCCGTTGGTCGGGCGTGGCACCCAAAGAATATCGCATTGCCGCCGTAGATTTTAAGGATAAGGGAGCTTTTTTATGAGGCTATTGATAGTAGAGGGTAACCAGAAGTCGAGAGTGACAACAGCGGCCAAAAAGGGCATATGCTCGGCGAGTAAGGTTTATGAAAACGCTATTAGGTGTTTTTTCCCCGAGGTGGAAATCGACACGGTGTTTGGTGCCGATGGCGAACGCCTGCCAGAAGGCATGTCTTACCGGGATTACGACGGTCTGGTGATGGGTGGCTCAGGTATGCATGCCTACGACAACACTCCGGAAGTGACTAATCAGATTCAATTGATACTAGAGTTTTCTGAAACTGGTCGACCGATATTGGGCAGTTGCTGGGGTTTGCAAATCGCTGCCATTGCTGGAGGAGGAGAGGTCAAACTCAATGGTGTTGGCCAGGAACTAGGAATAGCAAGAAAAATACTGCTCAATGAAGCGGGGCGCCAGCATCCCTTTTATCAGGGAAAACGTCCGGTATTTGACTCACCTTGTATTCACTACGACGAAGTGACAAAACTGCCGGAAGGGTCAACCCTGTTGTGCGGCAATAGTCATAGCCAAGTTCAGGGAGCGATCATTCCCCTTGGTAAATCTGAAGTCTGGGCGGTGCAATACCATCCTGAATTCGATTTGGCTCAGTTGCGTATGCTTTTTGAGCTCTACGGCACCGATATGCTGGAACAGGGGTTTGTTTGCGACGAGGAGAACTACCGGGAGTTTCTCGATAAATATCAAACCCTGGAATGCCAGCCTGATAACGAGGCGCTAGCTTGGCAGCTCGGTATTGATGAAGATGTACTCGATAATCGATTTCGTTCGCTGGAAATAATTAACTGGGTAAATCATGCCAAGAATTTTAATGCCGACTTGAAATAACAGCGCCAAAAATCTTGTTGTGCGGACTTTGTGCCTGAGTTAACACGGGTTTTCGATGATGCTAAATTTTGGGTGGATAAATCCGCAGCCCCTTAGCGCGGTCACTCTATTCGTCTTCGCTGGCAATATGCCAAGTGGCGCCTGGAGGCGTGATTGATAAATGTATTTGTGCTATCGGCCAGGTTGACATTCTATAGAGCGAATTTGTCATCTCGACCGGCAAAGACGGGAAGGTTTTAGGCGGGAGGCGGAGCTGACGAGGGCAGAATCTTAGCTTATTGCACAAAGGCCGTACATTTTAGCGGCGGATTGGAGCCCCCAGCGCTATAGAAAATTCCGGCCATTTGGTTAACCTGAGCGATTACCGCGGGGCAGATTTATATCAGGTTCCTGCAGTCCATCCTCCAACAGGCTTGTCGAACCATACATGCACCTGACTGGTGCCCACCGAGTTTTCGTAGTCACTGAACTGCCTTCCATTTGCTTTGCATTCTGCGCCGCCAAGAGCGGCAACCATCATCAGATAATGGCCAAAGCGACCTTCTGGCTTGTGTTGATAGTAATCGTCCATTGTCGCCAACACTGATGCGTGATCGCCGGCTTTAAACCAATCCAGTCGTTGGTAGTCGGCGTCGCGCGCTTCTGCAGTGAAAATATGTTTTGGGTCCGAGGACTCATGTTTCAGCAGTTCTTTCATCGGATAAAACTGGTGGCTCATTGAACCGCTGGCTAGTAACACAACACGGCGGTCCGATTTTTCAATTGCTTTCGCCAGTCCTTTGCCCATGGTTAGGTAATCATCGGTCTCAGCCGTCATGACCATACCGATACTCAACCACTCCTCACCGCGGTTGAGAAAGTGCGCAACATTTACTGTCCCGTAATGGATAGGCAGGTAGGGGTCGTCAATGGCCGTACAACGCATATCGAGGTTTTGCGTCTCCGCTGCAATTACTTTTGCCAGCTCTGGATTGCCCTTCAGGTCGTAAGGTACTTGGCGCATGCCACGCGGCAGCTCATCCGAGGTAAATTTTCCAGCTCGGCGATCTGCAGCCGTAACCCCAAACTCAAGGAGGGTCGCCCAATGCGTGTCGAAGATGATAATGGTATCGGGATTGAGTTCGTCGAGTACCTCTTTGCGAAGGCGCTCAAAGCCCGGAACAAGGGAGATCTCATTCCCCTGATTAATTTCTAGACGAGTTTCTTTAGGCATCATTATGGTTGGAACGTGTGAAACCAGGCCGGCGCCGACTATCTCACCCATGGTCAAATCCTCAATTTGGTTAATCAATTGACTCTATATTAAACCCGAATTCATACATCAGGAATGCCTTAAATGAAGTCTGTCCGCATCTGCTAAGACATTGCCATGTTCAAGCTCTACTTTGTTCGCCTAGACAAACAAGGTGGTGATTAAAGGCAATGACAACGTCACAAGAAAACGAGCTACAAGTCAAAACGGCAGAACGTATCAGGGTCATGTTTTCGGACCAGCTCAGCTTAGCTCGAGGAAAATATTTGCCGAGCAGCTTTTCCAGCAAGGGAACCGCGCGTGTCTGCAAAGGGGTTTACGCGGTAACCATGGCGCGGGAACTGGTCACCAATTGTGGCGCCGGTGTTGAGGAAGGGTTACCCGATATTGAGATGGTATTCGATCCGGAAAATATGCGACCCGGCTGGGAATCCAATACCAAAATTGCACTGGCGGATATTTATGAAGGAGACGAGCCTTCACCGCTCTGCGGCCGCAGCGCCTTAAAGCGCGCCATCGCTCAGTGGCAGGATCTAGGGTTTGAGCCGATGATCGGTCTGGAAGGCGAAGGATATGTGTTCCAGAAAGCGGAAGGGGGCTGGCTGCCATATGATACTCCAGGGGCCTTCGTTTACGGTACCGGACCGTTTGCCGACCCTGCCGGTTTGATGGAAGATGTCTGGGACATGTCTGAATACTGCGGGTTTCCGGTGGAGTCGTTTAATGCGGAATTTGATACGCCACAATTCGAACTAACCCTAGAATACGCAGATGCGTTAAAAGCCTGCGACGATTTCTTTTTATTCAAGACTATGGCTAGAGAGGTTATTTACAAGCGCGGTTACCTGCTTACCATGATGCCAAAGCCGCTCCCAAAGCAGTCAGGGACAGGGCTGCATATCAATCTCAGCTTTCGTGATAAGAACGGCAAGAATGCGATGGCTGGAGGCACTGAAAAAGGCCAATTATCCAATCTGGTGTCCGGTTGCATCTCTGGCTTGGTTCATCATCATGAGCCGCTGGGGGGATTATTGGCCCCGACGGTTAACTCCTATGAGCGCCTGCAGCCTGGTGGCTTAACTGGAGTCTGGGCCAACTGGGGATACGACCATCGTGGCGTTGCGGTGCGCGTCTCCGGTGAATCGGGTTCTGCGGCGCGTATTGAACATCGTGTAGCAGATTGTGCTGTGAGCCCCTACGTCGCGGTTGCCGCAGTACTCCAAGCAGCTAGGCTAGGCTATCTCAATCAGTACGAGTTGCCGCCGGCAGAGACTGGCGATGGCATAACCACGGTAAATACCAAAAGAAGAATTGCCGCGACGCTGGGTGAGTCTCTTGATCTGCTTGCCAATGACAAGCCACTTGTAGAGGCGGTGGGCAATGAGTTAATCGACAACTTTATCGCAATAAAACGTGATGAAATCAAGGAAGTTGATGGGTTTACCCAGGAGCAGATATTTAACTATTATTCCCCATTTATTTGATAAGGATTTGTGCTATTAGATTCATGTGGCGATGAAGGTGGCAACCAGATAATTGATTTGGGACACCTCATTACCAATAAGCCGGATTCTGACCGTTTATGATAAAACACCTATCTGGGACTTGCGTATGCTGGGCTGAAAAATATCAGCCTCTATATTTATCAGGAGAATAATTATGTCTGAACAAGATTGGACCTTTCCTTACTCGAGTTCAGTAGATCCATTTGTGGATCTGTCATCCTATGATGCCTTTAATCAGGGAGCGCCTTTTGCCACCTTTGCCCGCATGCGGAAAGAGGACCCTGTTGCTTGGTGTGACATGGAGGGCGGTCGCGGATTCTGGTCGATTACGCGCCATAGTGACATTGTCAAACTCAATCGTGACCCAGCAACTCTCAGTTCGGCTCGCGGTATCCGTATGGAAGATCAGACAGAAGATGAATATGAGGCGCGTAAAACATTTCAGGAAACAGATCCGCCGGAACACAGACATACACGTATGTTGATGGCCAAAGCGTTTGCTCCGGTGCAGATCATCAAGTTTGAGGACCGGATTCGACATATTACCAGTGAGCTGCTTGACAGAGCTCTGGCAAAAGGTGAACTGGACGCCACGAGGGAGATTGCAACTCAGTTACCAATGCGAATGCTGGGACAGATTCTCGGTGTTCCTGAAGAGGACACCGACTGGCTGGTCAAGAAAGGTGATGCCCTGATTTCCAATACTGATCCCGAGTTTACCGATTTCGTACTCGACAAGGTCGATACTGATGAATACCGGCACCTGCCATTTCGATCACCGGCGGCACTGGAACTTTTTGACTACGCCAGTGGTTTACTCAAACGGGTGCGCGCCGGAGAAGACGTCGGTATCTGCAGCATGATCATGCAGCGTAATAAAGCCGGCGAAGTTATGTCTGAAGATGCGTTCCGTAATTTCTTCTGTCTCGTGGTAGCGGCGGGTAATGACACCACCAGGTTCAGCCTGGCTTCAACCATACATGCACTGGCCAATCAGCCGAGTCTGTTGGACCAGCTACGCGAGGCCGATAATAAAGAGCTCTACCAATCGGCTACCGACGAATTTATTCGCTGGGCATCGCCAACCACACATTTTCGGCGAACCGCCATCCATGATTTTGAGTATGGAGGCAAGCGGATCAGAGAGGGCGACAAGGTAGTACTATGGTTTCTCTCTGCAAACCGTGACGAAGATGTATTTGAATCGCCCTACGAAATTAATTTAACCAGAAGGCCAAACAAGTCTCTGTCTTTTGGCCAGGGTGGACCGCATGTATGCTTGGGCATGTTTTTGGCTAAGCTTGAAGTGCGTGTGGTTCTTGAGGAGTTAGCAAAACGCGTTCGTATAATAGAGCAGACGGCTCAACACAGTTACCTACGATCCAATTTTATTCTCGGCATCAAGAATTTGCCGGTTCGCATGAAAGCAATTTGATGAGTACAGCAATGACTAACAGATTTGAAGTAGCAGGCGTGAGTGTATCGGGTGACCATTTTATCGGTGGTAAGCGAGTTTCATCCCCTAATACCTTTGAAACTCGCTCGCCAATGGACTGGAATTTGCTTCTTGGAAATATTGCCCGCGGTGATGAAACAACCGCTGATCAGGCAGTGACTGCGGCAACTGAAGCTTTTCCCGCCTGGGCCTCGTTGACTGCTGTTGAGAGGGCCGAACATCTCCACCGTTTGGCGGATCTGATCGAGGAGCACAAGGACGATATCGCCAAAGTTGAATGTATGGATATGGCGATGTTGCTTGAGAGCCTTCAACTGCGGTTGGTGCCGCGCGGCGCCAAAAACTTTCGTAACTACGCCGATTTAGCAGTCGACCATGAGGAGCGTGTCTGGAGCTCCCATGGCACATTGAACCGGGTGGTGCGGATACCGGCCGGCCCTGCAGTAATCATCACTCCATGGAATGCACCATTTATGCTCTCCACCTGGAAATGTGCACCTGCGCTTGCTGCCGGAAATACTGTTATTTTGAAGCCCGCTGAGTGGTCACCGCTTTCAGCATCTGTGCTTGCAGACCTGATTGAGGAATCTGGAATGCCCCCTGGTGTGTTCAATATAGTTCAGGGGCTGGGATCGGAATTGGGCAACGCGCTGGTCAGCGATCCCCGAGTCAAGAGAATTTCCTTTACTGGTTCGGTACCTACTGCTCGTGTTATTGGCAAAGCCGCAGCGGAAAATATCGTTCCCTTTACTGCAGAACTGGGCGGAAAATCCTGTCTGCTGGTATTCTCGGACGCAGATATTGACGCTGCGGCGAAAAAGGCTGCAGGCCAGTTTGACGACAGCGGGCAGGTATGCATGGCTGGAACACGTCTGATCGTTGAGGAGTCGGTTCGCGACCAGTTTCTGAAGCGTTTTCATCATTACGCAGATCAGCATGTCATGGGTGGCAGCATGGACTCGTCAACCACAATGTCGGCAATGATCCATCCGGTACATGTTGACCGGGTAGATGGATTTGTGCAGCGTGCACGTGAGGCTGGCGACACCATCGTTCGCGGTGGCAAAAAACATCGCGAGGATGGACTTTGGTACGAGCCGACGCTAATTATTCCAAAGAGCAATCAGTCAGAAGTGGTGCAAAGTGAGATTTTCGGGCCAGTGCTCACGCTCCAAACCTTTGTCACTGAACAGGAGGGTGTTGCACTGGCAAACTCAACGCTTTATGGACTGTCTGGCATTGTCTACACGGGCAGCGCCGAGCGAGCTGAGCGTGTTGGCAGAGCCGTGCGTGCAGGAACAGTGTGGGTTAATACGTTCCTGGTGCGGGATCTCACTGCACCATTTGGTGGTATTGGCCATAGTGGGCTTGGACGTGAGGGAGGGCATTACGCACTGGAATTCCACTCCGATCTGAAAACCCTGCAGATACTGGAGGGTTCATGCGACTAAATCGCGGTATCTTTGCGCCCAGGATCTACTCGAGCTTCCCCGTAAATCTTTAACAATACTTGCCGTAGCGGTAACCGTTTTCTATTGGAGTTTGTCCAGAAGCAGCGGTACAGGTTCTCCAAGCCAGTAGCAATATTTGGTGTGATCGGAGTAATCGTTACCACTCAATGGATGAAGAAGAATACTCAAGTATAGGCGGTGCTGATCCAGCCAAGGTATAAATTCCTCAAAATCTTGCGCACCAAAGCTGATCTGGCAGCTCCAACGCGTGTGCGGACCAACGAGTCGTTGGTGGAATGTCCCCACATGCAGCGAAAATTTTGCCTTTATCATTTCGCAGAAGATTAGCGCCAAGGCTTTGCTCTGTTCATCGAAATAGATATGGGCGTGATAGGCTCGGTGTGAATTAACTGGGTAGTTGCTCATTTGGAGAATTCACTGTCGAATCGCATTGGCAGAGCTCCGATCATAGAACAGCCATTGCTGTAATTCGAAAACCTTTGCGCATTAGCTATTACGCGAGTCGGAATATATCGAAAAGTGCTATATAAAAATTACCCCAGCGATAGCCGGGGTAATTTGCAGGCAGGCTAATGATTAAAAATCAGGTAGGGTTTTCCTCGCTAACGTGGTTCCTGATTTCCAGGAAACACCTACCTCATGCCAATAGCCGTTGATTATTTCCTTGGGGGCCAGACTGGTTAGTTCCTCAACCGGAGAGTCGAAGTAGGCTAACTCAAAGTCGCCTTTGAAGCAGCGGCCTATTTCCACGTCATAGCCGCTCATGGTAACAATCTCTTCGATACTGTCCTGACCATTGGTTTCGATAGCAGGGTACCAGCGGTGGTGCAACATGGGATGGGCATTGACGAAACCAGGGGACTCAGCGTCGCCAGTAATCGCAAATTTAGCCTCAGCTAGGCGCCGATCCCATGCACCCAGAGTGGCGCCGAAGGTGCCGCCAACTTCTAGGCGCGGACCACCTTTACCGACGTAGGCTGGGCGACTCATTTGAATAGAACCGAGCTTTTTCGGATAACCCTGGTGCTGGCCGCGGATAATCGCAAACTCCTTGTCGACCCATATAAATGCGCAGCGGGAGTAGGTTTTTCCTTGATACTTACAGCGGATCACGATGAACATCTCCTTGTACTGACCGCGAATCGGGTCGAGGTGTTCATTGAAATCGTCGGAGCAGCTTTGCCAGTCTGCCCAGATTGCGGCCACCGCACCTGGGTCTTCATCGGCCAGTTCAAAGCCTTCCGGCAAAAGTTGGCGCACCGCGTCCACATCGGTACGGTATTCAAGGGTTATAAACTCGCCAGAATAGTGCCACGGTACTGGCGGCAGAATGGCAGATTTTCCTGAAGCCGTTCTTGGGTAATAAAAGTTAGCCACCAGATAATTCTCCTACGTTGATAGATTTGAGTGGAATGCGATAACTATAGAGCTTAGAGAGGGCTAGGTGAATCCAATGCCACCCTGTAGTGGCAATAATGTCCTATTTTGCTAAGTCTCAGCCGCACAACTGCGGATAATGGTAATTTCTTGATTTCACAACAGAAAGAGCAGAGAGATGACTACAGAATATAGAAAGATTTTACTCGATGGCTACCCCATCCTTGCGGTTCGCGATGACCATATGCTGCGCACTAAGGATGGCCGTTCAGTACATGTTGACGAAGCGGTGCATCTACCTCCCGTGGAGCCCACCAAGATTATTTGTGTGCACCTCAATTACCATAGTCGTGTCGATGAATTCATCACCAAACTGCCACCGGCGCCAACCTGGTTTCACAAACCGGTTAGCGCTCTGAATACTCACAATGGTGATATTGTCCGCCCGCGGCGGTGCAAGTGGTTAAATTACGAGGGAGAAATTGCCATTGTCATCGGTAAGCACTGCAGAAATGTCGCTCCGGAGGATGTTGGCGATTATATCGCCGGTTACAGCGTTGCCAATGATTATGGCCTTCACGACTTCCGTGACACTGATGCTGGCTCCATGTTGCGGGTTAAGGGCTCAGACACGCTTTGCCCGGTCGGCCCCGGACTGGTGACAGGCTGGGATTTTCGCGGTAAGCGAATCCGTACCTATGTTAATGGCAAAGTCGTCCAGGACGATAATACTGACAATATGCAGTGGAATATGCATTATTTAGTTGCCGACATTGCGCGCACGATTACCTTGGTGCCCGGTGATATTCTTCTGTCCGGAACGCCCGCTAACAGCCGCCCGGTAAAGCCCGGAGATATTTGTGAAGTCGAAGTGGAGGGACTGGGCAGGCTGACTAACCGCATCGTCGAAGGTCCTACACCGATTCGCGAAGATGTTGGTGCACAACCTACCGAGTCGGAGGAAGTCATTTCCACAGCTATGGGCGGTGACTGGGAACATCGAGGCAAGCGCTCAGCGACGGGGCAGGGCGCTAAGCACTACGAATCACAGCTGGACGACTAACCGTTCATGCGGGAAGCGACGAAGTACTATATTTATGGCCAGTGGGTTGAGCCAAGATCAGACGATCATCTGGATCTGGTTCATCCTGCGGCAGAGTAGATTATTGACCAAGTGGCTAACGGCAATGCCGATGTTGGTTCTGCGTTTCGCGGCGAAAAAGAGACCACTGATGTACGTACTGTAGGTTCTTACGCTTGAAAAGGTTACATGCGTCGCCAGAGGATTTGGATTAATCATGGGAATTTATAACCCTTGATTGGTGCTACAGTGATATCGATTATTAGTTAATGCTTGTCCTTTTATTTAGCTTGTCTTGTCGGGCGACATCATTTAGCTCAGGTATTCCATTCAAGACAGCTAAAGTAGCAAAATTAGGTGCTAGAAATATTTTGCAGAGTCTCGAGTGAAGGTCACTTTGATTAGGAGTTTATATGAAGCAAAGTAATACCTCAATATTGATCAAGACGAAACTCCTGGCTCCACTGGATCGATCCGACACTGTTTTTCGTACCAGACTTTTTGAAGCCCTAGGCTCATCGGTCAGTAGCAAGCTGATACTAATTACAGCACCGGCAGGATTTGGCAAGACAACCTTTCTGGGTCAGTGGTTCGTTCAGTTGAAGCAGGAAAAAAATGCTCCGTGCTGGTTATCCCTTGATAGCAATGACAATACGCCTGAGATATTTCTGCGTTATATGATTGCATCATTACAGCAGATTGATAAAAACCTTGGTAAGGACTCGCTTAGGTATATAGACAACGCCAATACTTCGGATATTTCTGGGTCGCTTAATTCTCTATTGAATGAACTTATTCATATCGATGAAAATATCTATCTCTTTTTAGATGACTTCCACCTGATAAACTCCCCGCACATTTATCAATATATTGAATTATTGCTTAACCTCTCTCCTGCACATGTGCATATTGTTATTTCCAGCCGTACTTTGCCGGACCTGCCACTAGCAAATATGAGAGTCAAAAATCATCTTGTTCATCTCAGTGTAGAAAAGCTGCGTTTTGATTTCGTCGAGTCAGAATATTTCCTACAAAAATATCAGGATCTTGAGCTCAGTGATGAGCAGATAAAAACGCTCTATGAACGTTGTGAAGGTTGGGCGGCGGGGCTACAACTGGCTTCATTATCGCTAAAGGAAACCAGTGACCGAGAGGGTTTTATTACTAATTTTTCCGGGAGCGTCAAGGATATAACCGATTACCTGACGACAGCGGTATTGAATCAACAAGCAGAATCCGTCAAACAGTTTCTTATAGAGACTGCAATTCTGGATCGTTTAAATGCTGAGCTCTGCAACAGCTTACTGGAACGTGATGACGCCCATCATATCCTGCACAACCTTGAGGCTAATAATCTTTTTATTATGCCTCTTGATCATGAGCGAAAATGGTATCGCTACCATCCTATTTTTCAGGAATTTTTGCTGTCTCAATTAATGCATAATCAGCCTCAGCAATTGTCGTTGCTTAATACACGAGCCAGTAACTGGTTTAAGTCGCAGGGTTATTGGCCCGAAGCGGTCAATTATGCTTTGCGTGCCAACGATATGCCTGTTGCTACAGAGCTTATAGAAAATCGTGCTATAGAAGAATTTTTGAATGGCCGGATGCCACGTGTGGCGGCATGGATTAATCAAATCCCCCTTAATATCCGGCGTCAGCACCCCATTTTAATGTCGTTACATACGACTGCGCTATGCCATATGAATCGAGCCGATGAGGCTGAACTAGTTTGTAATCAATTTGAACAATATATTGAGGGTATGGAAAATACCGGGCAGGCGAATACCAAACAATTGGAAGAACTCAGGGATGAAGCTGCAATTTTACGAGCTTGCATCAGTATGTCACAGGATGATGTCTCGTCGGTTATTCACTACTCTCCTAAGGATTTGCATTCTCAACATTATTTTATGGAGGGCGTGATTAATAATGTTAAGGGCTATTGTTATTACGCGTTGGGAGACTTCCGGCAAGCTAGGAGTTATATAGCGGAAGCGCGCAAAGCGCATTACCAGATAAACTCCAGTTTTGGGATAATGTATTCTGATTGCTTCCAAGGCATGCTGGAGTATTCGCAGGGTAATCTTAAAAGAGCGCAACAACTGTTTGATCAATCTCAATTAGGAGAGCATACGCAGGATTATATTAACTCCGTTTCGGCGATTATGAGAGGGGCAATTTCGTATGAAATGAATAATCTGGATATGTCTTTGGACCTGTTGCCGTCCAACTTGAAAATATTAGAAAAAGTTGGGCATATCAGCTTAATACAATTGGGTTACATCACGCTGGCAAAATATTATGCGGCCAATAACAATTATGATTTTGGCCTTAAACTGCTTGATCATCTTGCAGGCCTGTATCCATCGAATACCATCAATCTTAACCACCGTTTACTGGTGGGCGATCATCAGATTAAATTGTTACTAAGGGATGGAAAGCGATCTCAAGCCCTGCGTGTGGCGTCACGGCTAGAGATTACTCTGGACGACGCTATTCCGGAATTGCCTGGCACCTGGAATCGAGAAGTCTTCCAAAAACAAATGATTCAAGCTCGACTTTGGTTAGTCGGTGGACAACAGGAAACGTCAATTTTTGTTGTTAAGCGACTCTATGGATTGGCTGAGAAAATTGGTTTGGGGTATCGGGCGATTGAATCCCTGATATTGCTTTCGCATGCCTACTTTAGCTCGGGAGATAAGGTGAATGCAGTAGCGACAATGAAATGCGCATTGGAGCAGGCGGCAGTGAATGATACTGTCCGGTTATTCCTTGACGAAGGCCCAGAGATTTTGCCTATTGTTGAGCTGGTTCAAAGTGCTATTGGTGGGCAGGGTAGTTTGGCTGAAAATATCTGTCAGACGATCATAGCAGATTTCAGTGACGGCTCATTAAGCAAGAAAAGCCGTTTACAGACACCCAATAACGCGCGCGGGCTAATCGAACCGTTGAGTCAGCGAGAGTTGGAAGTTTTGATGTTGATGGCGCGAGGCCAGTCTAATGCCCATATTGCCGATCAGCTCAATATTAGTGAAAATACTATCAAATGGCATGGGCGTAATATTTTTGGGAAACTAGGAGTAAGCAACCGTACAGAAGCCGTTATTACCTCACAAGAAATGGGAATGTTGGCCACTATATAGCTTCAGAAATGGATATATTGGCCACTAAATAACTTCAGCCCCTACTTTAGCATGGGGCTTTTTTATTTCAAAACACTTAGTTTGTGTGGGCACAATGATTACGGCAGGTCGTACCATTATTCCATATGTTAATCCATAAAAACTAGAACCATATAAAGAGAGGTACTCATGACACTATTCCGTTTTACTTCACCTATATTTAAACAGGCAAAACTCACTAAAGCGATGTTGCTTGCGGGTTCCGGTATGCTTTTAAGTCAAATCGCAAGCCCGGTTCTGGCTCAAGCGGAAGAGCGGCTTACTCTAGAAGAAGTGACTGTTACTGCGCGTAAGCGTGAAGAGAGCTTGCAGGATGTGCCTATTGCAATAACCGCGGTTACTGAAACACAGCTTGATGAGCGTGGCGTTGCAGAGCTGATAGACCTGACTAAGAGCGTGCCAAACTTCACTTTTAATGGCAATGGCAGCACTCTTTCGGCGATTGGAATCAGGGGTATTGTCGCGGCGACGCGTAATATCGGTTTTGAAAGTGGCATGGGTGTTTATGTCGATCAGGTTTATGTGGGGCGCCCTTCAGCATTTAACCAAAACCTGGATGATATTCAGCAAGTGGAGGTATTACGTGGTCCGCAGGGTACATTGTTTGGCCGAAATACGATTGGTGGTGCTGTCAACATTACAACTAAAACACCCGGTAATGAGCTAGAGAGTAAGGTTAAATTAACGGCAGGCAACTATAATCGGCTTAATGCCAGCGGGTATATTTCAGGTCCTATTGTTGAAGATAAGGTTTACGCCAAAGCCAGCCTGTATTCAATGCAGCGAGATGGCTTTGTAGATAATGCCTTTGATAACTCCAAACTCAGTAATGAGGATCGCATAGGCTATAGAGTAAGTCTGCGTTTTACACCGACGGAAAATCTGGATATTACGGTCAGTGCAGATGATATGGAAGAAAGAACAGCCCGGGCATTTACGCAATGGACTGGAACTGATATCACTTCGCCAGTCTATGGTCTCTATAACGTTGCATTGGCGGAAAATCCAGCGACTGCGCTGGAACCTAATTTAACCAGTCAGGATTTTCGTCCGGCTGAGAATCGTGATCTGAGTGGCCAAAGCGTAAAAGCGATTCTGGAATTAGAATCTGGAGCGCATATAGTCTCCATTACCTCACAAAGGGATACAGACTTTCTGCTAATTGCGGACGATGATGCCATACCTGCATACCTGTCACATACCACATTTAATGATGAATCTGATTTGTTCACGCAGGAGCTAAGGTGGGAATCGGCAACCGACGATAGTTATGATTACTTGTTTGGTATTTTCTATCAGGATTCGGATGCGTCTGCCAGTCGTTCGACTTTAATTGCTACTCCACCGCCTATACAGGGTATCTCTGGTTTTACCAACGGAGCGGGCTTTGAGGTTGGCGCTGAGGGATGTATCTGCAGTGAGTCAACTGTAGAGACCGATTCATTCGCTGCATTCGTAAGTGGTAACTACCGTTTCACCGAGAGGCTGTCACTGGCTCTGGGGCTACGCTATACCGAAGAAGAAAAATCGTTAGTATTTGACCAGACCAATACGGCTTTTACCGGACACCCTAATATTAGCGCCCGGCCCAGCATTGACGATTCCGGAGTGTCTGGCAATATCAGCCTAAGCTACGCAACTGAAAATGTTAGCTACTACGCTTCCGTTGGCCGGGGGTTTAAGAGCGGCGGATTTAACCCTGATATTGTACCCAATGACGAAATAGGTTTTGATGAAGAGACTGTTATATCTTATGAGATAGGCGCTAAATCAACTTTGGTTGATGGCCGAGTGGGACTCAACGCCGCGCTATTCTTTACTGATTACCATGATCAGCAAGTACAACGTTTGGGGTCAAGTTCCTCTGGCGGCACCGGCTTCCAGATCAGTAACGCAGACTCAGAAATTACTGGCGCAGAGTTGGAAATTACTGCTCTTGCTACGGAGCGTCTTGAGCTAGGGCTAAGCCTTGGTCTGATGGATACGGAATATACTGATTTCGATGAATGTAGTACGACCGCAAACAACAGCGTGATTGACGGCCAGCTCATACAAATCGACTGTGCAGGGAACAAGCTGTCTTATGTACCTGACCTCACCTATAACCTTTCAGCAAAATATGTGCTGCCGTTAGAGTCTGCCGATCTCATTATCCGTGGGGAATATAGTTACAAGGATGATGTATACAGCGAACCGGGTAACTTTGAGAGGACGCATGTATCAGACACCGACACGATTAACCTGCGCCTGAGCCTGTTAGGAGCAGGTGGAAAATGGGAAGTCTCTGCATGGGGTAAAAATATTGGTAACAATGAGGATGAACAATTCTCATGGTATATCCCGGCCTTTCAATCGGCTTACTCCAGCTATTCGATAGGTAGCGAGTATGGTGTAGATCTGGTGTACAAGTTTTAACGTGTGAGTCAGTATCTGGTTCACTCGGCATCATGATTAGAGAAATGCCCAGCGAGCCAGATTAGTAGTAATTGCTTTGAACAGCTTAAAAAATGAAGGCCCTTGCCTTTTGTCGAGGGTTTTACTTTTAGAAAACAGGTTTTCTTTGGAGACTTAGTGATGAATACCGGATTTGTAAATCATGAAATTTATCTGTGGCATAACACCGGTAATTATGCCTCGATCATGCCCTATGGTAATCCTGTGCAGCCTGGAGAGCACGTTGAAAATCCAGAAACAAAGCGCCGCTTTCGGAATTTGTTAGAGGTGAGCGGTTTATTATCTCAATTGCGGGACATAGAAGCACGCGCCGCGACTGAACAGGAAATATTACGTTTCCATACACAAGAGCATTTGGACAGAGTAAAACAGCTAAGTGCCAATGAAGGTGGCGATGCCGGTTTTTTTTCTCCCATAGGTCGTGGTTCCTATGAGATAGCTGCTTTGTCGGCAGGTGGGGTTATCAGTGCAGTTGATGCAGTAATCGAGCAGAAGGTTAACAATGCCTATGCCTTAGTACGCCCGCCAGGGCATCACGCGTTAGCCGATACTGCTATGGGATTTTGCAGCTTTGGCAACGCTGTTATTGCCGGTCTACACGCAATGGAAGTTCATGGTTTAGAGCGTATCGCCTATGTCGATTGGGATGTGCATCACGGTAATGGTACACAGTCAGGATTTTGGGAAGACCCACGAGCGCTGACAATTTCTATTCATCAGGACCGCTGTTTCCCTCTTGACTCAGGGTCTTTGTCTGAGATTGGTGCGGGTGCTGGTGAAGGTTTTAATATGAATATTCCGCTACCGCCCGGTAGCGGCGTTGGCGCCTATGAGGCAGCCTTCGACCGAGTGGTTATTCCGGCACTATTAGCTTATCAGCCACAGTTGATTATCGTACCTTGTGGCTTTGATGCTGGCGCTCATGATCCATTGGGTAGGATGCAAATGCACAGTGAAGGTTATCGAAGCTTAACGAAGAAAATAATGGCAGTGGCTGATAGTGTCTGCGATGGCCGCTTGGTACTATGTCATGAAGGTGGTTATAACCCCGCCACCGTGCCTTTCTTTGGTTTAGCCGTTGTTGAACAACTATCAGGCATAAAAACGGAGGTTGTCGATCCTTTTTATGAAGTAATGGTTGCCTTGGGTGGACAGGAATTGCAGTCGCATCAAAATATAGCTATTGAGGAGGCCGAAGCACTTTTGGCCAACTTGAAAAAAAGGTAATTAAGAAATTTTGGTTTATGACATTGGCAATTGATTTTATGAGTCAATATTCAAGAATTTATGGAATTCATACTACTACTTCTGCTGATGACGCTTGTAGTGATAAAGATATTTTAGTGCACCCGGTGGGCACAACGAAGATAAATTCTCTGCCGCTTGTTCTCCAACGGTAACACAGCGATACGTTGTTGGACGGTTTAGATCACGGGTCCAGTGAAGTGGATTGGACATAGCAATATTCTGAATGGTTTTCACGTTTTTAATGGCTATTACATGCGTAACAAAAAAGATGATATTGACGTAAATAATCTGGTAACTTTGAGTGCAATTATCGTTATCAGCTCGGTTGTTCCCATTGTGTTGCTTGCGGCACCTGCACTGGTTGCTATTTTTATTTCGACTCTCGGCCTAACGCCGCAACACAGCGGCTATCTTATTTCCAGTGAAATGGCGGGAATGGGTTTGGCAACGCTGCCCGCGCTTTTTTGGGTTAAAGCCATCAACTGGCAACGGATTGCGCTGATAGCGTTAATTGTTGCCGCGCTTGGTCAACTTGTAACCGTGGCAGTAGATTCTTTTGGATGGCTATTGGCGGTTCGATTTATTACAGGGCTGGCTACTGGAACACTGATGTCGGTGTGTTTAGTCTCCATCAACCTATCCGTCAACCCTGATCGGGTTTTTGGTTTATGGGTAGTGGGGCAGCTTTCCTTTGGATCTCTTGTCATCGCCGTATTACCGTCTGTTGTTGATAGTTTTGGTGTTGCAGGGTTTTACGTTCCTCTAGCGGCGATTTTTCTGCTATTGATTTTTCTAGTTAACCATCTACCTACTCATACACCATCAACGTTAGAGAAATATAACGTTGAGCACAGCAGTGAGTCGACCACATTTATTCATGTATGCATGGGTGTTGTTGGGGTGTTTGTTTTTTATAGTGGGCTGTCCGGCGCATGGACTTACATCGAACGCGTTGGAAACGGTGCAGGTCTTGACATAAGCGTTATCAATAATGCGTTAGTTGTGTCATCTTTGGCAGGAATAGTAGGAGCTCTGAGTGCGTCGGTTTTGAGTACTAAATGGGGGCGATTAGTGCCAGCAAGTTTGGGGTTTGTGTTAATGGTTGCGTCATTAATACTGTTGACTGACACTATTTTCTTCGTTGCTGTTACGCCGGTTGTTTTCTTATTGACCGCCAGCTTATTCAAGTTCACATGGACTTTTACGCTACCTTATCTACTCTCTTCAATCAGTGATAATGATGCAACGGGACGTAGTGTTGTTGTTGTTAACTTTGGTATTGGTTGTGGCCTGGCGGCGGGTCCGGCAATCTCTGCAATGGTTTTAACAGGCAATGATTATGCGGATATTATGTGGATTTCGGCGCTGTTTATGGTGATTTGTCTGCTATTGTTTCTACCGTTATTGTTTCAGAAATCAACTTAATATGGGTTTTAAATTTGTGGCATTGGTTAATAGAACAAAAAGCATAAAATTTCTGTGTTTTACGCTCGTTTTTACTTTATTTTATGGTTGTAATAGCAGTAAAAAAGATAGCCCAGAAGCCGTCAAAGATGTTTATCAAGATCAGTTTGCAGGGGGTGATGCTCGTCAACAACCCATTAATAAAAATCTCCCTAATATACTGATCATTATTGTCGATGACCTCGGCTTCAACGATCTGGGAATATTTGGCGGTGAAATTGATACGCCCAATATTGATTCTTTAGCACAGCAGGGTGTTCTATTTACTAATTTTCATGCTACACCGAATTGTTCTCCGACCAGAGCTATGCTGCTGTCAGGTGTTGATAACCATATCGCCGGTTTAGGTAATATGGGTGAAGCTTTATCTGAGAATCAAAAAGATAAGCCAGGTTATGAGGGTTATCTTAATTTTAAGGTAGTTGCTTTACCTGAACGCTTAAAAAAAGCTGGTTATAAGACCTATATGGCAGGAAAGTGGCATTTAGGGCTAACCAAAGAGACTGGTCCAATGGCCAGAGGCTTCGATGAATCCTTTGCGCTATTACAGGGAGGTGCGGGGGCTTTTTCAAATCGGTTGTCGGTTGTAGGCCCAGGCAAGGCGCTTTATCAGGAAAACGGTAATAAGGTTGAACGTTTGCCGGAAGACTTTTATTCCACTCGTTTTTATACAAAAAAAATTATTAGCTATATTGATAAACATTTAGCTGATGATAAGCCCTTTTTTTCCTATCTAGCATACACTGCACCACACTGGCCTTTACAAGCGCCTCGGGAGTCAATTTCTAAATATAACGGTGTCTATGATGACGGCTATGATAGTCTGCATGAGTCACGTTTGAGTCGTGCCAAAAAACTGGGTTTTATAAACGACAATACACCTTCATTTCCACGCTTGCTGGATGAGCCGCCATGGGACGATCTCAGTGAGCTGGATAAAAAATACCAGGCAAGAACGATGGAGATATACGCAGCCATGGTTGACGATGTTGATAAGGAGATCGGTAGACTTATAACCTATCTAAAGAACATTGAAGAGTATCAAAATACTGTCATTTTTTTTATGTCAGACAATGGGCCTGAAGGACACCAGTTGGGTAAGGACATGCCTCCCGTTTTTGATCAATGGGCTCAGGATTGCTGTGATAACAGCTATGAAAATATCGGCAATGCCAACTCTTATGTTATGTACGGGCCGTCATGGGCTCGAGCGGGTAACGCCCCCCATCGCATGTTTAAGGGCTTTACCGGACAAGGTGGTGTTGTTGTCCCCGCGTTTTTTCATTACCCTGACAGTTTTGCAGTCGATCAGAAAAGCAATGCGTTACTCCATGTTACTGACATAGTACCCACTATTTTGGATATCACTGGTACTTCTATACAAACGGGAAAAAAGTTTAATGGGCGAGATGTTGTTGCTGTGCAAGGGCGATCAATATTACCGCTGTTGATGGGGCAGAAAAAGGAAATACATTCCGAGGATGATTATATAGCCTGGGAGCTTTTTGGAAAAAGGGCGGTGCGTAAAGGTCACTGGAAGATTGTTTATTTACCGCATCACACACTTTTTGAATCTCGAATTCCTTTTATAAAAACTAATTTCTGGCAACTATATAACCTGGAAGTCGACCCAACAGAGTCCAATGATTTGGCTAAAGAATTCCCCATAAAACTTGCTGAACTGGTTGGACTCTGGGATCAGTATGTTGTCGAAAATGGCGTCATTATTCCTCCAACCACAAATGCCTATTAAGTGTTAAAATATAAGCACAAAATTATAGTTCGCCATTCAAAACGGAAAATAAATGTTTACTACAAATCCGCCGATAATAACAAGAACACCTCTGATAGCCCATGTATTACATTCAAGATGGCTAAAGTAACAAAGGATGTAAAAAAAGCGAATCATTAAAAAATTAAAACGTTATTAATCAGCAGCTTATAGTCTAGGTGCAGTTCCCGCTGCCTCCACCAAATAACAGCCCCGCAAGGGGCTTTAAAGTACCATAAAGTATTGATTTAGTTTATTTTTGAGGTTTGGAAAGATTAATCAAATATTGAAAATATCCATACCAAGGTGAAAGTACATTCTTTGATGTACTCTGTTTTCAACCTAACGTACTAGTACAAACGCCTGAATCTGGTTTTCCGGAGACCGATTTTGGATCGGGCTATCATCTTGATTGGTTGGATTAGTCGGTTAGTCAATGGAGATCAGTAAACTGTAACAATGGCTTCTCTTTTGTTACAAGGTTTGTAAGCGAATATCTGCTTTTGTATTGAAGTAGCTGAAGAAAAAATAGCGGGGAAGTTTCCTGAAAGGCTATGTAAGTTACAAACCAGTTACAAACATGCTAACTCATGCTGTAACCCATTGTTTTTACGGCATATATTGTAGAGCTAATATTGAGTGGGAGTAGTCGGGTAGGCGTAACCCATTGATTTATATAGAGTTGGGAGTTACAAACTTGTTACAAACCACCCCTAAAACAGGGGTTTTTATCAGCAAAGTTACAGCTGTTTG